>Ga0209084_1001557_pt1 | contig 18988 bp, 21 predicted proteins | sample C_130820_MF_Meta_FD_187309 | JGI IMG/M metagenome (GOLD analysis project Ga0209084, IMG submission 187309) | Freshwater microbial communities from Lake Croche, Canada to study carbon cycling - C_130820_MF_MetaG (SPAdes) (version 2) | ecosystem: Environmental > Aquatic > Freshwater > Lake...
AAAATATTTAACAGCAATAAGTTTATAATCTTCACTTTTATGTTTAGACATTTAATATATAATTATTTATATATTAAAAAATCGGCATTTTAAATCTTCAAGGGTGTAAACTCATTAAAAATATTTAGGTCATGACCATTGGTATATAATTGCATAAATAGAATAAATATATACAATAAAATAATTTCAAAATAATATTTATAAAAAGGATTTATTTTATAACATATTATTGGTTTAATTATTCTATATACAATTCCATTTTTAAAATTATCTTTCAAAAAATATTTTTCTATATTAATTAATCCACATTTACCATATTTACTTAAAAATTGGAAACATAGAAAAATTAAAAATATTAAAATTAGTTTTTTATAATAATAATCATTAACTAAAGGACTTATTATAATACCATATAATATTATTATATGAATTAATGTTATTATATTATTAATAAACATTGATTTATATATACACATATAAAACAATTTATTTTAATTTTTAAATTATTTAACAGTTAATTTAGCTAAATTTGCAAATATATTATTATTAACAAAAGGGGCTATTTTTAATGAAATATAAACAAATAATACAGTTAATAGAGATGAGACCATAATTATATTATTATTACATTCATAATTTTGTTTAACTTGTTTTGCAAGTGGAAGGGTTGAATTTTGTAGTAATGGTGGTACTGTTAATGATAATAAAATATTCAAAAGGGCAGCGATAATAGCAATTATTAAATCGGACATTATATATTATATTATAGAAAATATTTAAATATTTTTATTTTATATTTATAATCATAATAATTGGGGCATGATCTGAACCCAAAATATCAGTTAATATATCACTTTTTGTAATTTTATTTATTAATGATTTAGATACCATAAAATAATCAATACGCCATCCTATATTTTTATCACGACAATTACAACGATAAGACCAATATGAATATTTAATAGTTTTAGGATATAAAAATCTAAAAGTATCTATCATATTTGTTTTATTTATTAATAAATCAAAAGATTCACGTTCTTCAACTGTATATCCAGCAGTTCTTAAATTTGTTTTTGGATTTTTTAGATCTATTTCCTGATGTGCTACATTTAAATCACCACATAATATAACTTTTTTAGTTTCCTGTAATTTATTTAAATATGTTATAAATAATTGATCCCATTCTGTTACTCTATAATTTAATCGTTTTAAAATCTCACCAGAATTTGGCGTATATACATGAATTAAATAAAATTTTGAAAATTCACAAGTTATTACCCTACCTTCATCATCATATTCTTTACCATTAATATTAAGACCATATATGATATTTTTGGGTTCTTTTTTTGTAAAAATAGCCGTTCCTGAATAACCATTTTTAACTTTACACGGACTCCAATATTGATAATATTTATTTTCTAATTTATTATCTATTTCTTCTTTAACATTCTCATAAGGACAACTAATTTTAGTTTCTCCAATACAAAATATATCTGGATCCTCTGCATTAATTAAATTTACTAAATGCTGTTTTTTTAATATTGCTCTTATACCATTTACATTCCAAGCTATTATTTTCATTATTATTAATAAATATATATTTATTTATATATATTTATACATTACATAAACTTTTACATTATTAGAACCAATAAAGCTATTATTTTCTACAAACCCATTTTTTAAAAATAATATTCTTGATATTTCTGTCTGTGCTTGAGTATGTAAATAATTAATTTTTAATTCTAACATTTTTTCAATTGTATAATTTATTAAATTATAACCAATTTTTTTATTACGATGATCTTTATGAACACATAAATTATATATAAAACAACCGTGTGAATTATTAAAACTATAATAAGATAATGGTATATTATATTCGTTTATTTTTTCTAATAAGTATTTATTATCATATAAACAGATACATCCAACGATCTCATTTTCTAATATATATAAAATTATTATTGTTAACGGTTCGAAATCGAATTTAGACTGTTCAAAATTTTCTTGTAGAAATAATAATAATTTCTTTTTTTGTTTTTTTGATAGTTTAGAATAAATAGTTGTAATATACATTATTATATGTTTAATATTATTTCTTTAATATTATAAATATAAATTTAAAGAATTAATAAATATTATCATAATGAGTGTTTTTATTGTTAAAATTAAAAATAATATTAGTAGTATTTATGATAATATAGATAGTGCATTAGATTTTATTTATAGTTTAAAAAATTGCAAATTAATAAATAGTAATGAAAAAGTATTTATTGAAAAATATAAATTAAATTCATGTATTTTATTAGAAAATTATGATGTTGATTTAAACTATAATATTTCTACTACTAAAAAAATTAATTATGAAAAAATAATTTGTAATAACAATAATAAAGATGAAACTATTAAAAATGAAACTATTAATTTAGAAGAAGAACAATTAAATTTAGAAAAAAAACAATTAAATTTAGAAGAAGAAGAATTAAATTCAGAAGAAGAAGAAAATAATAAAAAATTAAAAAAAGAATTTATTAATAAACAAAATATATTAGGACAGACAAAAATAGAAATAGTTCATGAGTTAAATTTATTAAAAGAAAAACAAAAAAAAATATTAGAAGATGAAATTACATTTAATGTTGATTGTGAACTATATTTGAAATTTAAAAATTTAAAAGAAAATAATAATAAATTTATAATCCCATTTATGTTTGAAGATAAATATAAAACATTTGAATATATTGAAAGTATAAATAAATTAGATTTTAAACACTTTCAAAAATATTATAAACCTACCAAAATTAAAACAACTTATGATAGTTTATTTGAGGATGAAAACCTTGAAAAATCAGAAACTGATGATAGTAGTAGTGATAATAGTAGTAGTGATAATAGTATTACTGAAACCTTTTCAAATATTGATAATACAGAATTATTTTTAGCAACCAACCAAACAGTTAATAATAATTATAATAAAATAAATTCAACTAGTGATTCAAATACTAGTACATATAATTCTCATTAAATATAATTATAAATTAAATTTCTAATTATAATTAATGTATAGAGAAGATGATATTAATAAAATAAGATTAAATATTGATACTATTGCAGAAAAAGCAATGATTATATATAAAAATAATTATGAACCAACAATATTTGAAAGTAATGAAATTTATAAAGAAATATTAAATTATATTAAAAATAAAAAAAGAATAGTATATGGTGGTTATGCTCAAAATAATTTAATATTAATGAAAAATGTAAATGATGCATTTTATAAAGAAACTGATACCCCTGATATTGAATTTTATTCTTTTGAACCATTAACTGACTTAATAGAATTATGTGATTATTTAAAAGATAAGAATTTTAAATACATTCAAGGTCAAGAAGGTATTCATGAAGGAACATATAAAATTTTTATTAATTTTATTAATTATTGTGATATAACATATATACCAAAAAATATTTATGATAATTGTAAATATATTGAAAATCCAGATAAAGTACGTTTATGTCATCCTGATTTTATGTTAATTGATATATATAGAGTTTTTACTGATCCTATGACATCTTATTGGCGTCTTGATAAATCTTTTAAAAGATATTTAAAATTATATAAATATTATCCTATTACAAATAATAATACTATAATTAAATTTGGTAAGCTATCATTGGAATCAAATTTAAATATAATAAGAAAAAAAATTATTCATACTTCAAATTATATTGTAGTTGGTTCATATGGTTATAATTATTATGTATCTAAAATTAATAAAAATGATTTAGTAAAAATTAATTATTATGAAATTATTACTGAAAATGTTATAGAAGAATCAAAAAAAATATATAAAATATTACATGATATATTTGGAAATAAAATTAGTATTAAGGAATATAATCCATTTTTTGAATTTTTTGATTATAGAGTTGAATTTTTATATAATGATATTGTATTATTAAGAGTTTATAATAATAATAGTCGTTGTATTATTTATAATATATCTGAAAAAAAGAAAACTAAATTTGGTACAGCCCAATTAATTTTATTATATTTATTATCCAATTATAATTATTATTTAATTAATAGAAATGCTACAGAAGCTAATAATTATTTAAATATGTTTTTAAAATTAAATAAAGCCAAAAATGATTATCTTGATAAACATAATATTACAGTTTTAGATAATTCACCATTTGAAGAATTTAAATTTAAATGTTTAGGATCACCTGTAGATTTAATTCGTAAAGAAAGACTTAGAATGATTGAAAATAATAAACAAAATAAAAAATTTAAATTTAAATATGAACCTAAAAATACACCAGGTGTAGTTCCTATTTATAATTTTAGTAATATATCTGGGAATGAAGTTTTAAAAAATAAAAAAATTTAAATTTAATAATTTAAAAAAAAATTTAATTTAAATTTAATAATAAAAATTATTATATACTTTAATATATAGATAAATGTCTAGTAAATTATTCATACAATCAAACGTAGAAGAAGAGAAAAAAGAGGAAGAAGTCCCACCAATGATGGGAGGTGCAAGAAAGAGACGTGCTAAGAAAGCATCCAAGAAAGCATCCAAAAAATCATCCAAGAAAGCATCAAAGAAATCATCCAAGAAAATGACCGGTGGAGCCAAGAAAAGAGGATCCAAGAAAGCATCTAAGAAAGCATCCAAGAAAGCATCTAAGAAAGCATCCAAGAAAGCATCTAAGAAAGCATCTAAGAAAGCATCTAAGAAATCATCCAAAAAAGGATCCAAGAAAATGACCGGTGGTGCCAAGAAAAGAGGATCCAAGAAAGCATCCAAGAAAGGATCTAAAAAAGCATCCAAGAAAGCATCTAAGAAATCATCCAAAAAAGGATCCAAGAAAATGACCGGTGGTGCCAAGAAAAGAGGATCCAAGAAAGGATCTAAAAAAGCATCCAAGAAAGCATCTAAGAAATCATCCAAAAAAGGATCCAAGAAAATGACCGGTGGTGCCAAGAAAAGAGGATCCAAGAAAGCATCCAAGAAAGCATCTAAGAAATCATCCAAAAAAATGACAGGTGGAGCCAAGAAAAGAGGATCTAAAAAAGCATCCAAGAAAGGATCTAAAAAAGCATCCAAGAAAGCATCCAAAAAGTCATCAAAGAAAATGACTGGTGGAGCCAAGAAGAGAGGTGCTAAGAAGGGATCCAAGAAGGCATCTAAGAAAGCATCTAAGAAAGCATCTAAGAAAGCATCCAAAAAACACATGAAAATGAGTGGAGGTTCAGGTGTTGTTTATGAGGAGGCAGAAGAATAGAAAAATATTGAATATTAATTAAATTTAATTGTTATTACTTATATTATGAGTAATACTGGCAAATTAGAATTAATTATTGGACCAATGTTTTCTGGTAAATCTTCAGAATTAATAAAAAAAATTAGAATATTAAAAGTTATCAATTCACAATTTATTATTATTAAACCTTCAATTGATACTCGTTATGAATTAAATAGAATAGCATCACATAATAAAGAAACTGAAGAATGTATAGTTACATCAGATATATTATCTATAACTGATACGGATATTAATAAATATAATACAATTATTATTGATGAGGGACAATTTATTACAAATTTAAAAATTAAGGTTTTATATTGGGTAGAAAAATTAAATAAACATGTTATTATTGGTGGTTTAGATGGGGATTTTCAAAGAAACCCAATAGGTGAAATTTTAGAATTAATACCATATGCAGATAATTATAAAAAATTAAAAGCTGTTTGTAAACATTGTAATGATGGTACACCAGGAATATTTAGTCATCGTATATTAAATGATTCCAAACAAATATTAATTGGTACCAATGATATGTATATACCATTATGTAGAAAACATTATTTAAAAGCAACCGCTTTATAAATATTGTTTTTATCTTTATTTATTTGACGAATACCATAAATTATAATTTTTTTTAATGGAACATTGCGTTGTATATTAGTAAATGATTTTAATGGCATAATAGGTGAATATTGACAGCTATAAAATTGCATATTTAAACTTATTATAGATTAGAAAAAAAATGAAAAATTATATATATAAAGGATATATTCTTTATATATATGATGTCTAAAACAAGCTGGAGCACTATTAAAATTAATGATTTTATAAATATTAAAGATAATGAAATAGATAACTTACCGATTGGTGTTAGTATTAGTACGATGTGTTCATCATGTAAATTAAATACAACTATTAATATTGTAAATATTGAGAAATACCTACAATTAAATCCAGATGATATATTAACAGTAAAAATGGATGATATTAAAATTAGAACCTTAATTCCTGATAAAAAAAAAAATAAACGGGATAAAAAAAATAAAATTAAAAAACAAACTAGTCATTTTTATAACCAAATTACATTAGTAATTAGAATAGGTCATGGTCCAACCGATGATTTAACAACTGAACCTAAAATAAATTTAAAATTATTTAAAAACGGTAGCGTTCAAATGTCTGGTTGTAAAACAATTAATACAGTAAATACAGTACTTAATAAATTAATAATTAAACTAAAAGAAATAAAAGCCCGTATAGAAGATAATAAAATTATAGAAATAAAATTTATTGATGATATTGATAAAATTGCCATATCATCTTTTAAAATTGATATGATAAATTCAAATTATAAAGTAAATATGTATATTGATCGGGCTAAATTTTTTGCATTATTATTAAAAAAAAAAATAAAAAGTTCTTTTGAACCTTGTATTAGAGCGTGTGTTATTATTAAACATACACCATTAATTGATAATGATGAACAAAAAGAAATATCTATTTTTATTTTTCAAAAAGGTAATATTATTATTACAGGGGCTAGAAGAAGAACCCATATATTATCTGCATATAAATATGTAAATGATATTTTAGTTACTCATTCAGATGAAATTTGTAAAAGTGATGATAAGGATGAAGAAGATTTAATTTTAGATTTATATAATGATATATTAAAAGAAGTTAATATTGGTTTGATATCTATAAATTAATTGGTTTAATATCTATAAATTAATTAGTTTATTTATAATTTATAATAAAATTATAATTATCATATATACTTAATATATTAATTGTATGATAATTTACATTTCCAAAACCTTTTAAATTATCATTTTTATTTGTAACTATAATATTATTTTTAGTAAATATTTTTTCATCAAATAATTTATTTAAAAAATTAGTATCGCAATTTATATTATCATTACATAATGCTTCTAATCTAGTAGCTATTATGATTGATTTACCAAATAATCTTAAATTATGATCTATATAACCATAATATATATTATCATATGTAATACCACATCTAATATTAATATATTTAGTAGTTAGTTTAATTAATTCACTTATAAATGATAATGCTAAAGATGTTGTATATCTAGTAATATTAAAATTCCATTCCGCATTTAATATAATAATAAACGCATCGCCAATTATTTCGTAAATATATATATAAGGATAATAATATTTTTTAATTATATAAATAATATCATTATGAAAGTTTTTATTAATATCAATATAATTTAAAACACCTTCATTTAATAATAGTGAAGTTGAATTTATAAAATCAATAGCTATTATAACTAGTTTCTTTTTTGTTAATTTAAAATCAGATGAATTATTGTTAGAATTTATATATTTTGTATATATATTTGCATTATCTATATCATTAATTACAGTAAATATAATATCAAAATCAGTTTTTGTAAATTTTACAGATAATAATATATAAATAGGTTCATTTAATATATTATAAATTATTAACGGTCTCTTATTTGATAGTCCATCTAAAAATAAATGAATTATATTTTTTTCTATATTATTCATTTTTAAATAGTTTGGTAATAAAATATTTTTATGTAAATAGTTCATAAAAGGAGACATTAAAATACCTATAAATTTATTTATAATATTATGTTTTTCATATAATAGTAATATTAAAGTAGCCTCGTTAATATCAATAATATAACCATTATAATTACATTTAATTAGATAATGTGTAGGATATACTTTATTTTTTTTACATATATTTAATATATAATTTAACATCCTTAATAAATAATATATATATTATTTATTAAAAAATGTTTTTGTTTCTTACAAAAAATAGTAGTTATTTAATTAGATATCTTAATAAAAATCTAATTTTATGTAATGAACTTTATTATATTACCAACACAATTATATTATGATATAGATATAGATAAAAATTATAAAATATATTTATTAGAAGAACCAAGATATTTTACAGATTTTAGATTTCATAAATTAAAATTAGCATTTCATAGAGCAACTATGAAAAAATATTATGATTATTTATTAAGTAAAGATTATAAAGTTAAATATATTGAATTTCATTTAATTCATAAACAATTTTATAAAGATTTGAAAGAAATTACTTTATATGATCCTTATGATACTATTTTTTTAAAAAAGTTAAATAAATGTATAATATTACCTAATAGACAATTTTTATTAAGTGATGAAGAAATTAATAATTTAAAAAAAGATAAATATCAGCATGATAGTTTTTATAAATATATGCGTATAAAACATAATATATTAGTTACTAAAGATAATAAACCAATTGGCGGTCAATGGTCTTTTGATAAAGAAAATAGAGTAAAATTACCAAAAGATATTGAAATACCTGATTTACCAAAATTAAGTAAAAATGAATATATGATAGAAGCTACTAATTATATTGAAAAAAATTTTAAAGATAATTATGGTGATATTAATTATTTATATCCAATAGATCATAATTCATCAATTAATTGGTTAAACAATTTTCTAAAAAAAAGATTAAAATATTTTGGTAAGTATGAAGATGCCGTATCAACCCTTCATAATTTTGTTTTTCATTCTGTTCTGTCTCCTATGATGAATATTGGTTTATTACGTGATACAACAGTTGTTGAAATTTCATATGAATATTATATGAAAAATAAATCAACTATTTCAATTGAATCGTTTGAAGGTTTTATTAGACAAATTATTGGTTGGCGTCAATATGTTTATTTATTATATAAATTAGAAGGTGATAAAATGAGAAAGTCAAATATTCTTAAACATAATAATAGAATAAATGATAATTGGTGGAATAATGTTAATATTGAACCAATTAATTTTTTAATAAATAAAATAAAATCAGTAGCTTATGTACATCATATTGAACGTTTAATGTTTTTATCCAATTGGTTATTATTAAATAAAATTCATCCAAATGATGTTTATAAAATATTTATGGAATGGACTGTAGATGCATATGATTGGGTTATGGTACCAAATATTTATGGTATGGGTCAATCAGCATCAAATATTATGATGACACGTATTTATTTTAGTAGTTCAAATTATATTTTAAAAATGTCAAATTTTAAACATGGTCCCTGGGTTGAAATATGGGATGCTGTTTATTATTCTTTTATAAAAGAACATAAAAAATTATTAGCTTCCAATTATGCAACCGCAATGCAAGTAAAACATTATAATAATAAAACTGAAACAGAAAAAAAAAATATTGATATTATAGCAAAAAAATATATAAAATCTATAAAATCTATAAAATAATATTAATTTATAATTTATATATATAATGTTTAAAACACTTGTAATTATTTTAAGTGAAACACGTGCAAGTGAATTAACTTTTGATAGTTTTAAAAAAAATATTATTGATGAGTTAAATACTGATTTATGTTTATGTATTGGTGTTAAATCTGATTACGATTATAATAATCCATTTTATCAATTAGCAAAATATAAATTTGTATATAATGAACCGGACGATTTTGGAGATGCTTTTGAATATGCTTACAATATAATATCTCAAAATAAACCAAAATATGAATGTCTGACAAATATTAATTCATTGAATGGAAAAATACAAAATCCACAAGAATTAACAACTGATATTACTTTTTATGGTACTAATGATAATAATAATATAATAAATTTTGATGATTTTAATGATGATGAAATTATTATACATACAAAAGATTTTTCAAACGATTTATGGAAAAACAAAATTTTCGGTATAAATAATAGTGATAATAATAATTTAGTTAGTGAAGAAAATGTAATTACATACAAAAAACCATTATATTGGCGTGAATTTTTGAAAGTGAAAGACCAATTTTTAGGAGGAATAAAAGATAGTTCTAATCAACACGATGGTTCTGCAGGTATATTAATATTTTTTAGATGGTTTTTATTAAAAAATTTGATAGATAATGATTTAATAAATAAATATGATAGATTTATTATTACAAGAAGTGATTATATTTATCAATTGCCACATCCAAAAATAGAACTTATGAATAAAAATTATATCTGGATACCAGATTGCGAACATTATAATGGTTATACAGATAGACATGTTGTTTTATCTAAAACTAATATTGAATCTTATTTGAATATATTAAATAATCTTGTGATTAGGTCAAATGAATATTATATGAAAATGAAAAATAAATATGATTGGAATTTAGAAAGATTAATAAAGTTTCATTTTGAACAAAATAATGTATTACATCTTGTTAAAGAATTTCCTTATGTAATGTATACTGTAAGAAATATAAATGGAACTACACGATGGAATCACGGTATTTATTCAAAAAAATTAGGTTATTATATAAAATATGCAACGGAATATGATAAATCAAATGATTATAAATGTAAATTTGAAACATCTGGATTAACTATTGATGAATTTTATCAAAACATATATTCTATTGAATAATAAATTAAAAATAAATTAATTTATGTAAAAAGTGATTTAAAGATATAATATATATATATATTAGGGTAAAAACCCTGACCCAAGCTTCAGTAGCTCAGTTGGTAGAGCATTCGGCTGTTAACCGAAAGGTCGCAGGTTCGAAACCTGTCTGAAGCGTAATGAATAATATTCATCAAATAATATTTATTTGATGAAAATTATTAATATTAACATTTTAATATTAATTACCTGTATTAAAATTTGTATTTTTAGGATGCATTAAATCATTAACTAGTGGATTGTTATTTAATTTTTCAATAAATAATGGATCAACTCTATAAAAATTATTACTATTTAGATCAGTTTTTTTACTGGTTGATGTTCTTTCAAATGGGGTTATACTATAATTAGCTGATGTTCCTGGAGTAGAAACATAACCTTCTAATAATGTTCTTTTATTTTGAAATTTAATGGTATCTGGATTAATAGTACCTCTTATTTGATCGGATTTAGCATTTGATATTCTACCCCCTAATGCGGTTTGTTGTCTTTTATCTCTAATTGTCATATTTCTTTCTGCGTCTTCCACCCGGACCGAATTAACATCGTGAGTAGCTATACCGGTATAATCAGTAATTAAAGTAGTCTGTTTAATTGTTATTTTAGCATCATCAATAGACTTATAATTAGATTGATTATTATCATACATACGCCCTCCTGGTGCTTCATGTAAAAGTGTTTCTTTTATAGTTGAACGGGCTTCTTCACTGTTTTTAGAATATGTTTTAGGAACATTTGCAATCATATTTTGTATGGGTGTTTCAATTAATGTTGTTTGTTTTATTGTATTTCTGGCTATATCTTCATAGTTAGTATATGTTTCCTTATTATTAGGACCACCTATTAGCCCTATATATTCATTATTTTCTGTTGTTTCACGGATGGTATTTCTGGCTTCATCTTCATTATTTATATAACTTGAAATTTGATAGGTTGGATTCCCGTTATATGATGTTGTAGTCTCTTCCCTAATTGTTATTCTTGCTTTATCATTATTTTTTATAATATTACCGGTTACAGTTGGGGTTGCCATCTTAATAATTGAATTAATAATAGTTGATTCTTTTATTGTTGGTTTAGCTTTATCAGTTAATGTAGTATGAGTATTTTTATAAGTTGGTGCTGGATTAGCTTTATTAAAATTATCAATGGTTGATTCTCTTATAGTTATTTTTGATTTATCTTGATATGGTAAATGGGTGTTTTTATATGTGGGTGCACTATTTAAAATTAAACAATTATCAACAGTTGATTGTTTAATTGTTGATTTAGCATTATCATTTAACATTAAATGAGTATTTTGATATGATGGTGTTATATTTGCATCTGTTATATTTAATATATTTGTTTCTTTAATAGTTGGTTTAGCTTCATCTTGTAAAGTTAAATGAGTATTTTGATATGACGGTGTAGAATTTGATACTTGATTATAATTTGATTTTTCACGATGGGTTGTAGGTAATATTGAATCATTAGAAAACATATACGATTTTTTTTCTAAAGGACCTGTAATACCAATATTTCTATCTTGATTTATATTATTTTCTTTCATAGTTGGTTTAGCTACATTATTTTTATCATTATAATATAATGATTGACTATTATTATAAATACCAGATGAACGAAATTCAGTTGCTATAGTATCCCTATCTGTTTCATAATTAGTCCATGATTCTTTATTAGTAAATACAGGTCTAGAATTTACGGCATTAATAGAATGTGTAAAATCATTTAAATAATTTTCTTTTTTGGGTTCTGAAAAATAAATATTCTTGGTATCAATAATTTTTCCTTGTTGTGTATCAGTAGCCCCACCAGTATAATTTATATCATTGGTCCCACGTTCTGTTTCAATATGAACGAAATTACCAGTTTGTTTAGGTCCTTGAACGTCATGACGGTTTGCCACTAAATCATTAGCTGTAATAACACGGTAAGAAGGTATTTTAAAAGTTGTAATAGTAGGTTCTACGGCTCTTAAATCTCCTTTTTTTATAACTTGTAAAGGTTTATTTAAATATGATACTTTTTTATTTATTTCACTTCTTAATTCATCAATATTACGAGGATCAATTCTTACTACTGGATATGGGGCGGTTTGATGACCTTCTAAACCGGGTAATACTTTTAAATCTGATTGAAATGGTAAATTACCATTATTATTTCTAAAACTAGTGATATATCTATTACTTAATGAACCTGAAACAACTGGCATTCCATTTACATTTGACATATCTTTTACCGGATCAAAAAATGTTTCTACTTCCTTTTTATGATTCCATATAGCATTATTACCTGATAAATTTTCATATTTTCTATTATTTGAACTTAAATTTACAAATGTATCTCTTTTAGATGTATGAGGAACCATATTATTATGAACGAAACCTTCTTTAGTAACTACACCATAATGCATATCTGCATTTTGAAAATCAGAATAACCATTTTTAAAATCAATATCTCTTTGAAGAAATTGATTAAAACCAGAACGGGTCATATAAGATTCATTTTCACCCGTTGGTTTTGATAAATTATTAAAGGTTAAACTATCAAATTGTTGATAGAATTCTGGCTGTTTCAGAGTTAATGCTTGGTTTGTTTCTATTATATTCATATTATTATCCATATTAGTATCATATAAATTATTTTTGTTTTGCGGTTCAGTTTTAATTTTTGTTTTATTATTACCTAAAAAAGATAATGCGCCTAATAATACACCTTCCATATTATTATTAAATACATATTAATTTAATTTTAAACTTAATAATTTTTACAAATATCAACTTCAGTATTTGTAGCTACAGGCAATGATAATGTTTGATCTAGAGGATTTGGTTTATGAACTATAAATGTATCTTTTATTTTTAATCTTGAATTTAAACCAATACGGTCATCTTGTATTTCACATTGAGAATTAACATATAAAAAAGGAGTATAATGATATGATGTTAAATCCATACATCTATAAGCTTCAATTGGATTAGTAAATCTGGTATCTTCAGTATTTAAGGCTACTTTACAAACTGATTTATTTACTATTGCTAAATTTTTATAAGAATCATTTTTACCATACATATTAGAATCAGTTAATTTATTAACACGATTAGTTAATAAAGATTCAACATCTGCCATTGAAGACCATTGATTAGAACTAGCTTGTTCTGAAATTGAAACATCTGCTTTTGCATTTCTAGGACCATCATAAGATAAACAACGGGTACAACTTTCATTATTTCCTAAATATAATCTATAATCACCTGGTCCTACAGACCTATTAATTTTTAAATCATATGCATCATTATCATATTTAATTCTACTGAATGACATTATATATATATTAATTTAGAAATAAATATATATAAAATAAAAAATCTTAATTTATTTTTATAAATTTAATAAAGATAAAATAAAAAGATAAATAAAAATATAAAAAAAAGATAAAATTTATCTTGGCATATTAATAGGACACATATTTTGACCATAAGCCGATAAATCTTTTAATCCACTAGATAAATTTTTTGGTAGATTATTAGGAGTTAAATTATAAATACTCTGACAAGTAATAGCGGGGGTAAATCCGGCAGCCTGAACTGCATTATGAGGAAATTTCTCAGAAGGACATTTTGATCCTAGTCTAACTTGACCCTTAAGATCACTTTCAACATCAGATCTAACTCCAAATTCTAAGTTATTAGTAAAATTACCTATAGGACAATTAACGCACGATTCAAATTTTCCCTTATATAAATTATATTCTAATGGATCTGTACTCTCCTGTATTGTTTTAGAATAAGCACACGAATCATATGTTAAACGGTTAAAACTCATTATATAATATATATTAGAAAAAAACAATTTTAAACTTTTATTTTTGTAATCCATTGTGATATTAAACAACCTAAATAATCTTCTTGTATAATATCATTTTTTATATAAACTAACCATATATTTTCAATTAATTCTTTTTTAATATCTATACTATTAATTTTTTTTTTTATTATTTTTAAAATTAAATATTTTAATTCTAAACTTAAAACCCAATCTATTGAAATATTAAAAGGATACTCTATAAAAGGAACTAAATTAACTAGTATCAATTCTAATTTATTAATAGGACAACCTAATTTATTAGTTAAACTATAAGTTAATTCTTCTGTTATTATATTTAAATATGATAAAGCACTATGTTTATGTAATTTATTTAATAAACATGATAATCCTATAAATAAATCATTATATGTAAAATTATTTATATTAATTTTTTCATTTAAATCTATTGAATTTTTTATTAACTGGATTTTATTATAAATAGTATTACTAGTATTATTAATTGTTGTATTATTTAATGGAATATATGATAAAATTATTTTTAATAAAATATTTATATCTATTGAATTATTACGGGTTTGATATTTTATTGTTCCATCCCTAAAATATAAATGTTTTTGCATATTAGCACCATATAAACCTAAAAAAAATATCATATTTGGATCTTGTTCTAAACACGCATATTCCATTAAGGTATTTCCATTTAAATTTGTTGTATCAATTCTAGCACCTAATTTAAATGCATATTTTAAAAAAGTAGTATCTCCTAACTTTATTGCATGATGTAATAAGGTCTGATTATTAATTAATTCACTAAAATTTATTTCATCGTATCTAGCTTTTTTTATTAATTCAATATTTCCCTGTTCTAAATTATTATATAAATTTATTATGTTAATTTTTTCTATTTTATTAGTATCTGTTTCTATTGCACTTTCTATAGTTAATGAAATATATTTATGGGTTTCTGTTTCTGTTCTATCTAATAGGTCTGAATGTTTTTTTATTTTATCACTATGTTTGGATTTTAAATCATTTAATATTTTTAAACTTTCCATAAAATATTCAAAAGCCTTTTCTTTGTCTACTTTTAAATTTTCTTTCGCATCTGAATAAATTTTAAAATATTTTTTTAATAATACATTGGTATTTTCCATATATATATATTATTAAAAAAATATATCCCAAACTAACTATTTAATATAATTTTACTTATTTACATATAATAATGATAAATCAAAATTTATCTGTGATGATAATAATGGTGGTATTACATACGGGGTACGTGAAGCTGTTAGTATATCATTGTTAAGTTGTTTTATTTCAATTGCATCAAGGGGATTATAATTAAGTAGACTATTATCAATATATTTATCATTATTATCAGTATTAATTCCTAATAAATTTAATTTTGCTGTTATTATATCTTTTGTTAAATCAACACCATATTCTTGTTTTAAATTATTTATAACTGATTCTACATATGCTATTTTATCAATATATTCTTTTTGATTATTTCTTTGTATTGTATTTTTATTTTGAATATTATTAATTGTATCCTGATTAGGTAAATTATCTGGTTGTGGAAACATATCTGGTTGTGGAAACATATCTGGCGATGGAAACATATCTGGTTGTGGAAACATATCTAGAGGCATTAAATTAGATTCTATTTTTTTCAAATTAGGGTTATTAAAATTATATTCATTAATATTATTTATACCATATGAATCATCTGATATTTTACGGGTAGTATCACCTGAACGTGGATATGGAAATACTAGATTTTTAGAAGTCATATACCTATTATCAACAAATTCAAATCTATCTAATATTTCACTTTCTCTAAATAATTTAAAATCATTGGTACTATTTCTAGATGATTCACTATTTCTAATATTATTATTGATATTTAAATTTCCAAAACCCCTTCCAGGTCCTTGATTATAGGGCGTATAATAAATAAATTCTTCATGCCCTTTAACATCCTTTTTTATTTTATTAAAATAATTTAATTCATAGTTATATGGATCTAGTGTATCTTTTAATTCTAAACTAGATTTATTTTTTGATATATATGTTTCTTTTAATATATCATTCATATCTACTGTCATTCTATTAATATCATAATAAGGTTGTTTATTAAGTGTAATTTCTAAATTTTCAATAAATTTATTTTTTTTATTAAAATTATTATTCATTAATTATTTAATAGAAAATAATTTTAATAAAACGTTTTTTATAATAATAATATTTTTAATATTGATAATAGTATCTACCTCTATTAAACATATTATCTCTATGTTTTAAACAATCTTTACCATCTGATTTACATTTACCAAAATCACCATATAAATAATTTAAAAATCCATTTTGATCATTTACAATAGTTGTTGAAGGCATTGTATAATAATTTCTATCAGTTACTGTTTTACCATATAAATCACTAGTATCAGGTATTATATTAAATCTATAATTTTTTATTTCTTCATCTCTTACTGCATCTAAATTACAAGCTGGTGGTCTATTTGGATTTTTTATTTGGTCACCTACAGTAAAATTCATAAATGGATTATCTCTAGTTGGGCTAGTACATTTTTGAGTATTATTTTCTTTATTAATAATTTCTTCAAAACCATCAGTAGCACCTAAAAAATAAGATAGTAATAATAAACATACTGAAACAGATAAATATTTAGTATCTAGTTTTAATATAATTATTATAATACTATAATAAATACTTAATCTAGCTAATGCATTAACTTTATGTATTTTATCTAAATCTTTACTTGGATAAAATTCATTCATATTTTGAAATAATATATTAGGATTTTTAAACCAATAATAGTTCATATTATATTAGGTTATCTTTTTTAAATATTTATTAATTATTTTATTTTTTTTTCATTTCATTTTTTTTATTTTTCTCATCAATTGTTGCTTTTTTAATTGCTTTTAACATTTCTTTTAATTCTTTATTTTCTTTCATAAGATCGGTCATTTCATCTTTAGTATCTGCAATAACTGATTTTTTTATACTTTCTTTTAATTCATCTGCATTTAATTTTTTATAAATTATACTATTTGCTAATTGTACGGACCAGGAAAATGTACCATTAGAACAAACAATATATTGATTATTATCACCCATTTTATTTAATGTACCCCCCATTCTAAATTGTTTGTCTCCAGTTTTAGGATTAACCGTAAAATATCTAATATGAGTATTAATTGGTATTTTATGTACATCTTCAGATTTTACTTTAACATAATCAACTAATTTTTTAGCAATATCACTACTAGATAATGTAGATTGATATGTTGTATCAGGTGGTTTATAACTTGTATCCCGTGATAATCTTTTAGTTATTTTTGTATTATCCATTATTAATAATATAGAAAATAATTTTAAATAGGTTTTATAAAATATTTATCTAATTATATATATAATATGACGGAATTTTATGATAAATATTTAAAATATAAGACTAAATATATTAATTTAAAAGATAAACTAGAACTGGAAGGTAGCGGATGGTTTAGTTCACCAGATACACATAATAATTATTGTGTATTTTTTTATGATAGTGGTAATACAGATATTGGCATATTAAATAATATGGTCGAGGGTTCAATTATTAAAGAAAGTGAACTACCTAAAAAAGTTATTAATTTATATAAATATCAATTTAATGATACACGTATTCATTCAATTTATAGACCTGACATTTCGGGTAATACGTGTAAGATAAAATCATCTGAACATACAATAATAAAACAATTAAATATGACATCTATTATTAAAATAATCAAAGAACAAATAATACTAAATAATTATGACCTTGATATGTCGGATGATAAAAAAAAAATTAATGCTTTAATTAAGTATATAAATCAGTATAATGATATAGTTATAAATATTGAAAAGAAAAATAAATTATTGTTAGCTTTATTACGTGTATTTAAAAAATGCAACATGATAAATACTAATTTTAATATTAATAATAATATAATAGTATCACCTAGTTTAAAAAACAACGAAAATATTACTGATAAAAATAATGAAGTTAATATTATAAATAAAGAAGAAAATAATATTAATCCAATTAATACAGGTGTTATTGTTAAAATAATAAAAATAGGTAAAGAGGTATCATATAAATTTATATTGAAAACATCAAGCTCGTCAGAAACACAAAATAACCAAGCACAAGATAATCAACAACAAGACAACAACTAAATATCATCATAAATAATAACTTAAAGAAAAATAAGTATTTAATTATTAAATGACAAATGAAAATAAATTATCATGGTATAATGAATATTCCC
>Ga0209084_1001558_pt1 | contig 18978 bp, 29 predicted proteins | sample C_130820_MF_Meta_FD_187309 | JGI IMG/M metagenome (GOLD analysis project Ga0209084, IMG submission 187309) | Freshwater microbial communities from Lake Croche, Canada to study carbon cycling - C_130820_MF_MetaG (SPAdes) (version 2) | ecosystem: Environmental > Aquatic > Freshwater > Lake...
CGGAGCCAACCAATGCCCGGGGAAACTTCTAAAATTATTTTGCCACACGCACTATCCGAAATCCCATTTGCTTCTGTTCGTCTGCTTCGTCGCGAGTTGCCACAGTAAACAACAACAAGTCGCCATCATAAATTTCGTACATCAGTAGGTTTCCTTTACGATATCAAATTGATCTGCAGGCCATTTGTTTTTAAACTCTTCACTTTTCACATAGTCATTGTAGCCTTTGGCATCAAAAAATGTCTTGCGAAAGACCGATTGTATTTGTCCTTTGGGTGTGACAGTTAAGTAAACTGATTTTGCTTTGCCTGCCATGCTAATCTCCAAACATTAAAATTACAAACGATAACAATAGCGCCCACCCCGGGTGGCCTAACACCAGCAACATTAACACACCAATCCAAGCCATATCAAACTCCTAATAACATGTTTAACAGGTTCTGAATTGATCAGAACTTGTGATGGTGATTGTACCAAGCAGAACAAGATTTGTTTCTCCAACCTTGAAACATCCAGTGTCAGGATAACATACATATATCGTTTTGCCCTTGACTGCAAAAACTTCACCCACCTCATCTTTGTGTATTTTACCGTTTTTAATTATGGTATCGTACGCACGTTTATCGGTAGTTTCTATTACCTTGTCGCCAATTTTAAATCCCACATTACCTGGCAGGTTTAGTTGACGCAATCTAAATCGTTTCATTATGGCACTTGCCACATCAGGATGACCCATTATTTCTGCAATCTCTGCACAGTCTTGAGCAGTCAGGTACACAGTACGATGACCATTACCTTCCTTGTAGTCATCGTTTTTGTATGTGTAGGCCCAGGTTTCTGCCTCATATGTAATGTGGTCGTACCAACCGTCAACTGATGTATAACTCATTTGAATTCCTTTTGTGTGTTGCAAGGTCTGTAGTATAGCAAATTAGAAATTGCTGGTCAACTGTAAAAAATAACCCTGTGCTAGACAGGGTTACTGCACAATCAGGCACTCTTCATACAAGTTGTCTCTGCCAGACGCTTCCAGTTTAACACTGACATCTTGCGTAGATCTGCAATCTTCAGCGCCATGCGCAGGCTCAATTCACGCAAGCGGTCCTTGTTCACCAGCATGAAGTCGATAATGTCGTCTTGCACAGCCTCTTCAAACTCATAGTCCTGGAACAGCACACCATCTTTGGCAATTTGTTTAATACGCAACAATTTGTCACGCTGTGAGTCAAGTGTCAAGTCCAAATAGTGACAACGACTTTGCAATGCATCCAGGTGGTCACGCAATTTTTGCGATTTCATCTGATCAAATTTAAGGTTGGTAATAAAGATCACAGAGCCTTTGAATTCGAAACGATCTGGGATACCTTCACGGCGTAAGGCACTGCTCTCACTCAACCAGGAGATAACACGTTTCTTGCCGGAGTCCAGGGCACCTTTAAGCAGGTTCAAAGCCACGTCGTCTAGCAAAATGCTGTCACAGTCGTCAAACACAATGACACAATTCTCATCGGAGTATTTGTACAGGGTTTGGAACAGGCCAATTGGGGTGGCTGAGCCTTTGACCACTTCTGCACGAAGGCGTTTGCCTGCCAACTTGTCAAACAAACAGGCCTTTTCAATTTCAGTTTCAACGCCAAAGGATTTGCCAACACCTGGGGGGCCGGACACAATCATGGCACGGATGTCGCCGCTGACTGTGGCCTTGGTCATCTCTGTTAGTATGTCAAAACGCTCGCGGATACGGTTCATTGCATCCTCGTCTGTTTCTGCCACAAGAACTGATTTTTCAAAATGCACTGTATTGTCTTTTGTCATGCCGTTAGTATACTCTATATCTGAGATGTTGTCTACACTAATACGCACTGTATCAGGGCAGTTTGGGAAGGTACCATTGTTTTTCACTGTTACATAGTTACCTTTGGCACCAGTTTGAAAACCGCTAACAAGAACAAATTCTTGGTCGCGGACGGGTTTGTTGCGGTATGTACCTTTTACAACGCGGATTGCACTCATGGTTGGCTCCTTTTGTGTGCGGGTTTATCTAACTGTCTATGTGTATATTATAGCAAAAGACGATTTATTGGTCAAGTACACAAAAAGTATTACTTTTTAGCGATTTCATCAACTTTTTGATTGTATTCCAAGCGGCTCAACACCAATTGATACATACAATATACCAAAAATGCAATACTTCCTACTGACAGAATCTTAGAGATTTCGTCTGCTGTTAGTCCTGCTAACAAAAGTTGTAGTCCAACTGACAGGGTGCAGATTACTGCAAGAACACCTGCTGTCTGTAATGCGGCTTTGATCTTGATATTCATTTTTTGGGTTCCTTTTTAGTTTCTATACAAGTATTATAGCAAAAGGCGATTTTGTGGTCAAGTACACAGAAAGTATTACTTTTGGAAGTCTACTAGGCGCTTGACAAGAATGCCGTGTTCAGCGTCCATTTCCTCATGGCTGAGGTAGAAGTCTGTGGTAGGGTCATAGTAGCGACCTTCCCGTGGATCGTAATACAACACACGGCCGCTTGCATACTTGAATGGGCCTTCTAGCCCTGCACGTGGGCCATACTTTTGGCGCATCATGTCTGTTTCAAACCGGTCTGCAATTACTTTGTAACCCATTTCAGGCTCCTTTTTGCTTTGTATGTGATTATTATAGCAAAATGGGAATTTCAGGTCAAGTACTACTTTATTACTAGTTTTTACTGCCACAGACTTTGTATTACAGGATCATGCACTTGTGCGGGTTTGGGGTTGCCGTGAAACACCACCACACTGGTTGAGGGTTGTATTACTACTCCTGTGTCAGGCCGGAGATGCTTTCGTTTTGCAAAGTCATATCCGCCATCCAAGCATTGCCAACGAAAACTTTCAAAGCGAAAATCTTCTGCAAAACGTCGTTGATTTACATCTAGCACTGCGCCCAAGTAGTCTTGATCCCCGGGATAACTTTTGATTATGACTTTGAAGTCTTGTTCATTGAATCGGTCCCATACCCAAGAGAAGCGATCAACATTGAACCACATCATGCTGGAGTTCATTGTCACAGTGTCTCTGCGTTGCAGGTATCTAAAGTCCCTAATGGTCCAGAGATAATCGGTGCTGAGTTCGGGGATCCAGTTCAGTTGATTGGCAATTACCACATCTAGATCAAAGTACAAGAGATTGCCGGTAAAATGGGCAGGATTGAACAACTGCATCTTGTACCACCATGATCGTTTGGGTCCACTTATGCCCCAGTCATCCAGGATGTGTTTGACCATGTGTGGTGGCACTGATCTGTCATGTTCGGTGTATACGTGTAAACGTACTTCTGCTGACAAGTTTCGGCACAGCATGTTGTACAGGCGTTCTACGTAAGGCCAATCATATCCCGATCCGTGTATGACGCAGGCACAGTCAATGCGGCCTGGATTCTTTTTTGTCATTAGAATTGAAAAATGATTTGATATTCGTCTAGAATGGGCAAATGACCTTGAGTTTCAAGATATTCAACTATGGCACGACCTTTTCCGGTGCGACGATTGTTGTTGACCCAACGTGAGTTATCATCTATTGCTATCACGCCCCCTGGACGAATATGGGGTTGTATAATTAAAAATTCTTTTAGATGATGATCAGCACTGGCAGTATCGTTGTTCCAATCCACATCATAACTGTCTAGATAAAACAAGTCCACTTGATCTAGATCTGTTTGTTGCTGTAACCAGGCCACTGAGTCACTGTGTGCTACTGAAAACTTGTTGCTGGTGATGGTGTTACGTGCGGCTTCACAGGCTACTGAATCTATATCCACACTACGCATTTGACCGTCGTACAAGTCCACAAACTCTGAGAACAGTCTTGCACTTTGTCCATCCATCCAGTTGCCCGGTGTTCTCAGTGTGCCTGTTTCAACAATATTGAAGTTGCTTTGTTTTTGATTCAATAACAATCTAAAAATGATGTCAAATCCCACAGCACGATTATAAAATCCGTCTGCAAGAACCCCTTGTGTTCCCTCAAATCGAATATTTAATAAAGGGTAGTAGATTCGTCTGTAATGATCAAGCCAGGTATTCATGTGCTTCTTTCCAGTGCTGGTGCTAGTCTACTTATCCAAACACCTTGACGTAGTTCATCTAAAGTATATTCTGTATGACAAACTTGTACCAACCATGTGTCACGATCTCGAGTGTAGGGTTGCTCAATTTCCCCAAAACTCATGCCCACAGGATAGGCCAGACTAGATGGTGCTACTACAGGTCGTACCCCGGATATGGCCGCATGTATGCCTGGTCCTGAATTGTGATTTACCACCGCGTGGCAGTCATAATGCATGTCAAAACTGTCGTAGGTGTTGGGTACTCGATTTGGTATTTCTATCGCGACCCCCGGGGGTAGATTGTTGACTGCCAGGCGGCAGCGTGGGTGTGGACGTACAGTAATGGCACGATCTGTTGAATTCCGGAGTATCCGTAGTGTGCTATGCAACCACGCACTCATGTCAATTCCGGCAACCTGTAAACTGCGATCGTTTTGCATGGCTATAACAATATTGGGCCGGGGATTCGATTGCGTGGCCAAACTGATCTTTAGTTTTCTAGGCCTATCCCAATCCAAATTTGTGTGATTTCCGTAGTAGCCATCGGCTGTGATATTGTTCACAGCAATTTTCCAGGTTTCACCACGATACAATGCACCAATTTCAATTATGATCACAGGTTTGTCTTGTGCTCTATAGTGTTCGTATACTGCTTGATTGCCACTCATTCTGCCGGCCCATAGCACTGACCAAATCACAGCGGCATCACTTGTCATTGAATTTTCTTGTGTTTGGATACCGCGAGCCTGTAAACAATCTAGTACGGCACTCATAACAGGTTGAGAATTTTTTGCACATTGCAAAGGATAATAGGCTACGTTTTTGATCATAAGTAATTTTTGATGAAGTACACAGTAATTACCACATTCAACGAGTCCGGTTACAAGAAATATGGACAACGCATGATCCAAACCTTTTTGCAGACATGGCCGCAAGAGGTTGAGTTGATTGTGTACACTGAAAATTGCACCATCATGGAGTCTGCGCCCAATGTTGTGGTGCGTGACATCTCTGTTGTTTCTGCCCTCACTGAGTTCAAACAACGATGGCAACATGTGCCCAAGGCAACAGGTGACATTTCAGGCGATCCTGTTCGCAGGCTGAGAAAAGACTCCGACAAAGGATTCAAATGGAATGCAGTCAGATTTGCTCACAAAACATACAGCATTTTTCATTGTGCTCAAAATGTCAGCACAGATGTGCTGATATGGATGGATGCTGATACTGTGTGCCACAGCAAGATCACTGTGGCGGATCTGGATAGACTGTGTGAACCACAGTATGATTTGTGTTTTTTAGGGCGCCGCAAAAAGTTCAGTGAGTGCGGACTTTACTCAATGCGCCCGGGCACCAAAGGTATCAAACGATTTCTTCGGGAATTTCAACGCATGTATGATGACGCAGACAATGGTATCTTTTTGTTGGATGAGTGGCATGACAGTTTTGTGTTTGATGCAGTAAGAAAAAACATTCCCGGACTGGTTGAATTTGACTGGGCAGCCAAGTTGGGTGATCTCAGGCCCAGCAAACTCAACAGTCCCGGTGAAGGCCATCCGCTGATCAATTCAGATTGGGGCGCATATCTAGATCACTTGAAGGGTGCCAGAAAAGATTTAAAACGTAGCAAACGCGAAGATCTCAAAGTCACAAGAACAGAGGCGTACTGGCAATGACCTGGATATTCCTAAACAAAAACAACAGTGATGAGTACGTAGAAATGTTTGCCGCCGGATCACAGACTGTGCCCACTTGTTTAGAAACATGGAATTATGAAGACAGTGACGCTCCATTGGTGCTACGTGGTATAATGAAACACAAAATTATTCGTCGTTGTTGGGCGGACAAACGTGATTTTTATTACATGGACTCGGGTTATCTAGGCAATAGACCCAGCATGACCAATCCCAATGGTTGGAAGTTTTATCACAGAATTGTGCCCAACGATCTACAACACGGCGCTGTTGTCGACAGGCCAGCAGATAGATTGCAAAAATTAAACATCAAGATCCGTCCCCGGCAAAATCACTGCAGAGACATACTTGTGGTTGCGCCTGACGAAAAACCTTGTGTATTTTACGGCATTACATTAGACGAGTGGTTAAAGACCACAACGGATACTATCCGGCAATATACTGATCGTCCTATCCGCATGCGAGAACGTCCCGCATCAAGATGGGATCGCAAAACACAACAGCCAGAAGAATGGTTAAATGATGTGCATGCCATAGTTACATTCAACTCAACAGCCGCAACAGAAGCAGTACTAGCCGGCGTACCTACGTTCGTTACTGCACCTGCCAACGCCGCACGACCTATGAGCAACTTAGATCTAAGCACGATAGAAACACCTTGGTTCCCAGACAGCGATCAGGTACATAAGTGGGCTTGTCATCTAGCGTATGGACAATTCCATACCACAGAACTAGCCAATGGCACAGCCGCCGCAATACTCAAGGAGACTCCTAGTGCGTGAACAATATGGATGGTATTTCCCCGATATAGAAACACATTTCCCCGAGATGTTGGCCAAGAATATCAAAAAGGGCGGGCCCACTGAGTATCAACAACCTGTACGACTGCGTAGTCTACAACATGTGAAGAACAAACGAACTGCCTTGGACATTGGTGCCAATGTAGGATTGTGGTCACGTGACTTAACAAAACATTTTGATCAAGTGATTGCATTTGAACCTGTGGCAATGTTTAGAGAATGTTTACAACGCAATGTCACTGCATCAAATATAAAGGTAGAGAATGTGGCACTGGGTGATCAAGAAGGGCAGGTGCGCATGATAATTACAGAAGGCAATACAGGCCACACTCATGTGGATCCCACCGGTTCCGGTGGCGATACTCGTATTATTCGACTTGACAGTTTAAACTTGCAGAATGTCGACTACATCAAGATCGATTGCGAAGGTTTTGAATACCGTGTGTTACAGGGTGCAAAAGAAACTATACAACGTTGCAGGCCTGTTGTGGTCATTGAACAAAAGCCCCATGACATGTATTCAAAGGACTATGGGCAGTTTGCCGCAATTGGGTTGTTGGAGGACTGGGGTATGGTCCGGTTAGATCAAGTTAAAGATGATTGGATCATGGGATGGCAATAAATGCCATTGATCTAGTTGAAATTAAGGAAGGATGGTATTGGCCAAAAGATGATACCAGGACCTGGAAATTTCTACTAGAAAATTTTGATTTGCCTGATAAAATATCCAGTTATGTTGATAACAAAAAAGTTATAGTGCAAGCTGGTGGCAATTGCGGTATGTACCCAAAACAATATTCAAGAATTTTTGATACTGTTTATACTTTTGAACCCGACTGGTTAAATTTTTATTGTTTAGCAATGAATTGCCCTGAAGAAAATATTATTAAATCGCAAGGGTGTGTTGGGGCTGAACCTGGATTGGTAAACCTTCATATCAAAGCCAACAGTAGAGGAAAAAGTTTTATTAACGGTGGCGGTCGTTATCCAATTTATCTAATAGATAATTTAGGATTAACAACATGTGATTTGATACACTTAGATATAGAAGGTTATGAATATTTTGCTCTCAAAGGCGCTGTGTCTACTATTGAAAAATTTAAACCAGTTATAGCCATTGAAATGTGGGATCCGCCTCCAAGTAAATATCTAAATAGATTTGGGGACAACATCAATCAAAAAACTAAAGATCTGCTGGCATCATTGGGTTACACACATGTTGATACGTTAAACGAATCTGACTGGATATACACATGCAAACAAGAATAATAGTATTAAAAAACAATAAACTTTCTCAGACTGTGGCCCGTGATTGTATTGAGCAGGCCGCAAAGTTTGGAATATCTGCCGAAGTATTTGACGCTATAAACGGATTTGATGCGGCCGGTCATCTAGAATTATTAAATATAAGACCGTTGGGAAAATTTAAAAAAGGTAGAGTTGGAATAGTTGGGTGTTTGCTAAGTCATTACTATTTGTGGCTGGATTGTATCAAGGACAATGTTCCGTATCTTATTTTAGAACACGATGGATATTTTGTTAAACCGTTACCAGAAAATATTCTAGATTTGTTCGAGGATATTATTAAACTTGATTCTGGCAATCCTTACAACAATTCTTACGAGCAATGGTTAGCAGAACACGAAAATGATAATCCATCAACCTGGACCATAGACGATCATGAAGGCGGTGGTGGAAATCATGAAACTGGTGCTGGATGGAACACCAGAGGAGCGTATGCTTACATTATTAAACCACATGCGGCAGAAAAAATAGTAGCATGGGTCAAAGAACATGGCTTTCTGCCAACTGATCATTTGTTGGGGACAAAAGTCATAACCATAACTCACTATAAACCCACCATTGCAAGATTACATCCATATTATGCAATAGATGGAAACATCAAAAAGATGTCGACCACAATGAATTTGGAAAAAATGTTATGAAAATACGATTTACCAGTAGCAAATACAAAACCAAACGAGCCAGTCATCGATTGCGTGGAGAAGTAACATGCCAGGCGCTGGTTGATCAAGGCTATGATGCAAAGATACTGACAGACTGGGATGAAATAGATAGTGACACTTTGGTGATATTTCTCAAACTCAGTCAGGTAGATCAGATACAAGAAGCCAAACGCCGTGGTGCTCGAACAATTTATGATCTTTGTGACAATAAATTTGATGAACAGCCAGAGTACGCACCCTGTTGCATGGCTGCAGATTTGGTCACAGTCAACAGCATACAGATGGGTGCAAGCGTGAAAGAACACACCGGACGTGACAGCATTGTGATGCCTGACCCGTTTGAACGACCAAAACTTGCGCCGGCATTTGCGCCTGGCAAGGATCTGAAACTGTTGTGGTTCGGCAGTCAATCTAGTTTCAAATTTTTACCCATAGTTGAGATATGGCAACGACTGGAAGATGAAATAAAAAATTATCGGTACACCATGATCAGTGCAAAAACTGAAAGACTTCTTAGCAAAATGACGCTCAGACAAGCAAAAGGATCAGTTGTTGGTATTAACTTTGATCGTATAGACATGCAAACTTGGACCTGGGGATTGCAAGGGCAGTTATTGCAGGACTGCGACATTGTGCTGATGCCGGTGCAAACCGACAATCCAAGAACTGATACCAAAAGCGCAAATCGTGTGATTGACAGTTTGATCTCAGGCAGATTTGTGATTACCACTCCATTGGCCAGTTACGAAGAGTTTGCCCCATACACCTGGCAAGGTGACTACATCGAAGGTATCAAATGGGCCCGTGACAATCCTGATCAAGTGATCAACATGATTGCCGCAGGTCAACAGTATACAGAACAAAACTACTCAGCACGAGTATTATCTAATAGATTAATAGAAGAAGTCATTGACCAACTAAGGAAATAACGTGGGAAGCCCTAATGCTTAATGAAAAAATACAAGAAAAAATCAAAAATAATTTGCCAGTCAAATTGCACCTTGGATGCGGGCCAGTTATGCTTGACGGTTACATTAATGTCGACGGAAGTCAGGCAACTCCGGAAGTGTGTGTGCAAGATATCACCGGAACATTCCCAATCCCAGATAATACAGTTGATGAAATAATATCTATCCATGTGATTGAACACATTTCAAGAAAAGATATCCCAAAGATGTTTAGAGAATGGTTGCGTATCCTTAAACCAGGAGGACGAGTGGTAACCGAATGGCCAGACATGCTAAAGGCATGCAGAGAAATTGTAAACAATCCAAAAATTTTGACATCAAAAGATCGAAAAGATATGAAACGCACCTTATTTGTATTTTTTTATGATGATTTAAGATACAATCATCCATCTATGATTCATCGCTGGGGATATAGTGTAGAAAGTTTAGGTCAGGTATTTGTAGAAAATGGGTTTTCAGAATGGACTTCGGAGGCAAATCAATTTGCAAAATCACCCAATGACAGTAGAATTATTGCTATGAAATGAGAAAATACTATGAAATATTTTGATCCAGAAAAGTTTAATAAATTATCCGAAGAACGTCACAATGAATACGTAAATGCTTCGCCGTTTGCCCATATAGTGTTATTTGATTTGTTTGATAATGATGTGTTAAAAAAAATTCATGACGAATTCCCATCAATGGAAAAACATATGAAGGGCAAGTCTAACAAGACTACATTACAAAAATTAAGTTTTAGACAACCAGAAAAATTAAAACTATTTGAACCGATTACAAAAGAATTTTGCCAAGAACTTAATAGTAAAGAATTTTGTTTATTTTTAGAAAAATTAACAGGCATTAAAGACATACAGTCAGATCCTTATCTTGAGGGTGGTGGCCCACATGAAATTAGACAAGGCGGTTTTTTAAAAATGCACGTAGACTTTAACATACATCCTATTACCAATTTAGACAGAAGAATTAATGTCCTAGTTTATCTAAACGACAACTGGCCAGATGAATATGGTGGTAATTTAGATTTGTGGGATACAGAAATGGGTTCTTTAAAAATATCAGTCCCTCCAAGAAAAAATACCACAGTAATTTTTAACACTACAGATAATTCTTGGCACGGGCATCCAGACCCAGTAACTTGTCCGGAACATAGATCTAGAAGAAGTATGGCATTCTATTACTATACAAAATCTACAACAGACAAAAATAAAAAAGGTCATTCTACAATCTACAAACCTCGCCCTGGCGATCTTTTTTAAAGTATGGCTGCCAGGGTAGTTAAAGAACTGTATGGGTTTTCTGGAAATCAAATATTGTTGATGCAGAAACACGAAAAACTCTTTGTACGAAAGATAGGAGATATATCTAGAAATATTGAGCGTATGCAGGCGTTGGCTGCAGATTATCCTCTTCCTCAACTGTACACAGTGTCGAAGAAAATGATCGACATGGAATATTTACACGGACTAGATATTAAAACATATCTCAAAACTAACAACTACGAGAAGTTATTAGATTTTACATTGTCCATACTAGAAAAACTTTCTAGTAATGCTGTAGACAAAGACTATACAGAAACATATATTAAAAAATTACAAGAAGTTAGCGTTGATGAAATGCCATTTACTCGTGAACAGTTGTTAGAACGTCTTCCTAAAATATTACCGAATTCAAATTATCATGGAGATCTAACATTAGAAAATATTATTTTTACTACTGATCGCGGATTTTTTCTATTAGATTGTGCAACAACAGAATACGACTCATACATATTTGATATTGCAAAGTTAAGACAAGATTTAGAACTGGGCTGGTTTACTAGAAAAGACAACGCCATGCTAAATGTTAAAACAAAACACATACAACAAAAAATATTACAACAATATCCAGTGGCAAACAATGACCACTTGCTGATTCTGATGTTGTTGAGAGTGTATCGACGCAGTCAACCTGATACTCTTGAGAGAAATTTTTTATTAAAAGGAATTAAATCATTATGGAAATAATAATGCCAGCCGCTGGTTTGTCAACAAGATTTCCCAACATGCGGCCAAAATATACTTTGTCCGATTTTAAGGGCCGGATGATGTTTGAGCAATCCTTGGAGTCCTTTATCGGCAAACACAACATTACCATTGGTATTTTGAAAGAGCACAACGACACATACAATACCTCAGAATACATCAAAAGCGAATATGGAGATTCTATACAAGTAGTAGTACTAGAAGCACAAACAACCGGTCCCGCTGATACTGTTTATCAGATTTTAAAACAAACAGGATTGACCACTGAAGAATTTTTAATCAAAGACTGTGACAGTTTCTTTGATCATGACTATCAAGCAGGAAATTATGTCTGTGTTTCTAGCATAAAAGATCACGAAATACTAAAAAGATTAGCGTCTAAAAGTTTTATAGTGTCCAATGATCAAGGAATCATCACCGGCATCATTGAAAAGCAAGTTGTGTCGGATAAGTTTTGTGTAGGCGGTTACAAATTTGAATCTGCCAATTTGTTTATATCTGCATTTGATAAATTACAAAATACTCACGTTAAGGAAATATTTGTTAGTCATGTTATTGAAGAATGTTTAAATTCAGGAGTTATTTTCAAAGAAAGTACAGTATACAATTATGTTGATGTGGGCACCGCCGACGATTGGTTTGAGTACAACAACAAGGCTGTGCTTTTTTGTGACATAGATGGAACTATTATCAAAGCACAATCTAGAACAGAAATAGGATCCACGCCAGTAGCGTTAGAACAAAATATATCAGCAATTAAAAAATTACTAGCAACAGGCAGTGAAATTATTTTTACGACAGCCCGACCTGCTCAGCACCATGCTATTACTGAAAAAATGTTAACTGAATTAGGATTTGTTAATTTTAAATTACTGTCGGGGCTATCCAATGCTAAACGTATCTTGATTAACGACTACAACGAGGCAAATCCTTACCCTAGAGCAGTGTCTATAAATATCAAACGCGATCACGATAACCTTAAAGATTTTTTATGAAACAAAAGATGGCAATTGGAATAGCATATATTGGCGAACGAAGATTTTATCAAACTTCCCAATCTAACCACGAAGAACTTTTTAATCTGTTGAGAACAAAATATGAATTAACAATTTATGATTTTGCAAAAGGTGAAAGATTAAATATGGGAGAGTTTACTGATAGATTCAGATCGAACTCCAGTGATGCAGCCTGTCCTTATAATACCAGTGGTGCAATTCAGTTATGGGATTTTGTGCAGGCTAACAAACAGGTTACTGAAGATATTATTATTAAAATACGAACTGACATTTGGTTTACAAAAAATTCTATGCAGGTTGTGCTAAAAGAGCTTGATGAGATTATAGATGGCAACACCGATGTTTCTTTTATGGGGCTAGACTTTTTAAATTGCTGTGACAAGTTATACGCAAGAGCAGAAGCCGTAGAAAAAAAAGTTCCTGATTTTTTAATCATATCTCGAAAGTCTATGCTCGCTTCTACAGAAATTGTATTAGCAAAAGTAAATGCACCCTCAAAACAAAAAAGTGGTAATGTGATGTTTAAGTATATTTTAGGTGAAGGTGCACGAGCAGTTAAAGTTAGTTGTCAAATGTATCTAATTAGACATGAATATGCAGAGCCAAATAACTGGCAAATATACAGCGACTGGACCAGCCAATATCATAAGTCTGTAGATTCGCAACAGTGGGTAGCAAACAACAAACAACTTATAGAGGAACTGTGATGCCAAGTGCATATTATTCACAAAGCGTAGAACTTGGTCAACAATTTCAAAAAAGCAATCCTAAAAACTGGGCCGGCAACGACAGCAAGAACTATCACAATTACATACGATTTCTCATGGATCAGTATGCCGCCCGAACTGTATTAGATTATGGTTGTGGCAAAGGTCAGCAATATATTGATGTTGTATCATATGGATTGCCGCATAGCATCATGTCTGAGCCTATGAATTTTCAAACTCGAATCAATGCTGAATCAGTCTACAAATATGATCCCTGTGTGCCAGAGTTTGATCAGGAACCTGTTGGACAAAAATTTGATGCTGTTATTTGCACACAGGTACTTGGCAGCATTCCTGATGATGACATTGCCTGGATTAAACACAAATTCATGAACTATGCAACCAAGTTTGTTTTTATAGGACTGCACAGTTCTCCTCCCAAGAGTAAAAAACGCATATATGATACTGCTTATATCAACTATAATCGAACTGTAGAATGGTATCAAGAACAGTTTAGTGACTGGACTGGTCCTGATTTATATTGGTGGTTTAGAGATGCAGATACCAGATGCAACGATTGGTACCAGGTATGAAGATAGGATTTAATTGCAGTAGTTTTGATTTGTTGCATGCCGGCCATGTCACAATGTTAAAAATGGAAAAACAACTGTGTGATTATTTGATTGTGGCGCTACAAACAGATCCCACACTTGATCGTCCCGGTATCAAAAACAAACCGGTACAAAGCACATACGAACGTTATGTACAATTACAAGCCTGCAGATATGTGGATGAAATTTTGGTGTACGATACAGAATTTGATTTGATGCAGATGTTGCAAACTCAAACCATACACGTTAGATTCCTTAGCGACGAATATCTCCATAGAGATTTTACCGGCAAGCAATGGTGCATGGACAACGGCGTAGAATTACACTATCACAAAAGATCACATGTGTACAGTTCAAGCGAGTTACGTGCAAGAACTGCCAGTCTAGAAAATATCAAAGACAATGTCAATGCATTGCCACAGCACAGTCTAGACTTGTTAAACAAGATAAGGTAAGAATTTTTTGTAGATCAAGCCTTGCCGACTTTCCTCATCAGTCCAGTGGCATGCACTCAACTCATTCAACCATTGTGTGCGGTCAGGCATCACAGGATTGTGAATTGTGCCAGCATCTGTATTGGCCGCTTGCCAACACACACTACTGGGATCATCTACCCACAACGGAACTCCGCGTAGTATTGCGGCAACACCACTGCTACTGTTAAACACAAAAGCACCAGCGGCATGTTTCAAATCTTTCAGTAACGAGCGTTGGATTGGATCACTCACTGTGACTCCGGGTTGTATCAAAGCAGTTGGATCGGCCATTTTTCCCGGATGTGGGCGTAACAAAATGGGCATGTCAGTGTGTTGCCGTATGAGTTTTATTTTTTGTTCGGTCCAGGCCAGTGGATGCAGACCCTTCATGGTAAATCCACCGTCTCGTTGCATCAGCAACAGTATGTAATTTCCAGTTGAGCGCCAATCATGTACGCCGACTCCAAGATCTTTTGACAATTGATGCCATCTGGCAGAGTCTGAATTTTTATTGGCATAGTTACCAGTGTCGTAAAAAGGACTGCCTATACTGTAACGCAAATACCGACTGTCATGGTCTGCAAATTTAAAACAATTTGCATCAATACACATGGTGTGATTGCTCAACTGCTGTTGCTGTTGTATTATGTGTGCTCGTAGTTTTATGTTGGGTGTGTGTTGTTGAGGGCTGGCCCACCCTAATATTACTGCTAACTTTGCAGGAGTGTATGTGTTTTGTGTTTCTAAGTGTACTGTGGCACCTTGCGATCGTGCGCCATCAGCAAACGCTGTCAAGGTATCAATTTTTCTACCTGGATTTTGTTTTTGTAACGAACTTAGATAAACAACAACATCATGCATGTTCGTTCAGTATGCGCCAGGCTGTGCCATCACGCATGTCTACTTCAGTAAATTGGCAATAGGCCATGTGTCGTGCCCAGGCGTCTACTTCGTCTAGTGTGGGTATTTTTAAATTTTCAATTTCAGCAACTGATTGACTGCACAACGCGGCGGCTGCATTGGGACCTAGTGTGATAGCAGGTTTGCCGTGCAATAATGCTTCTCCGGCAGCAATACTGGAGAATGTGACCAAACAATGCACATCACGATCCAGGGCCATTTCCATAGTGTCTTCATTTACCCTGACACTACGTCCTTGTTTGGTTCGTAGCACAATGGGTCGGTCTGTGTGCTTTTTGATTTCTTCTTGTGTTGTTGCCAACCATTCTTCAAGATTGATGTCGTAGATATTCAATAGTTTTTGACTGGGTGGGGCCAGCAATATGTTCTGGCCGCCTCTAAATTTTCTTAATTTTACACCGGTGGCACCAAACCTGTCACCAGGTCGTTCAATTATGGGGCCAAAGTTTTGTACATCGTTGTGCGTGACTCTATGATAGATTTTTTTACGACCATTGCCGAAATATCCTGTGTCTATGTAATAAAAGTCTCGGCCAACAGAACGACAGATGGCCATTTCTTTGCGTTTGGTTATGCCTCTAAACACTGCTGGAGTCATACTGGTACTGTGTTTTTCCCAGTCAGAAATTTGTCCTCCTGATCCTAGTATAAAACTTTGCAAAAATGGATCGTACATTTTGCCCTTCCTCTCAAATTTTGTATCTTTTTCATCTGTTCCAATGGCCACTGCCGCACTGTTGTCTAATTGCATCAGTTGATCAATCAAAACATCTAGTGTTATACCATAGTATGTGCCGTCAGGGTCAACTCGATATTTGAGAATGTCATCAAATAATGTTTTGACTGTGGGTGGTATCATGTCAAACACATGCGGTGGTGGCGGTGTCGCTGGTGGTGGCGGAATATATGACGATTCGTCTTCCTGTTCCCAGATCATTCAGTTGACCTTTGCTGACAGTATTCAGTTAGTATGCGTTCTCTGTGCCATTCATTCCCCATGGGAGTGTCTGCAAACTCATGAAAGCATGGAGCGCCCAGGGTATAGTGCAACAACTTGGCCGCGGGATTTGGTCCGTATTCATCAGGCAACCAATTCCATTCCGGGGGCAGTTCACCTATGCGTTCATCTTGTAACCAGGTAAATCGATGTAGTTCAGCACCTGTGGCTTGTTGTACAAAGTTGGGCATGAGTTTGCGGTTGGGAAAACTACCACAATTCCACAGAATAACACTGGACCAATTTTTTCTAGGATAGTCTTCGTTTGGTGATCCAAGGTATTTCACAGGCATACGAGTCTTATAGTCGTGCTTGACCACTTGCACATCCATGTAGGGATTTCTCATGTCCCATAGTTCTGCAACATCACCACGCACAATCATGTCGCCATCAATAAAAATTGCTGAACCAGAAAATCCCATAAGGTATGGAACTAAAAAACGTGTGTAGATAAAGTGATTGCTACCGTCGGTGTGTGTTTCCGAATAGTCTCGGAACAAGTTAAGAGCAACAGGTACAATACTCACAGGACGACTTGCATTTCTAATAATGCTGTTGACGCAGGTGTGATATGCAATGGCTTCGCGTGGATCGTACCCAATGAAGATTGGTATAATGTCTTTCATACAGGTATTTACACCTGGATGTCTTCCATGCCAGCAGTTCTTAGTCGCACCACATGACCCATTTGCCACTGTTTGGTATCTAGTCCTTTGAGTATGCCCAGCCAACGATTGCGCAGGTATGCCACTTCGTTTATGAGAGTCTCATAATCAATTACTTCGTCCTCGCCGTCCACATACTTTTCAGCATCTCTTGACGTTAGAGCGCGGGCATAGCCTTCTAGATATTTTTGGAAATGCTTTCTACGTATCTTGCGCAATTGGATATTGAGATAGTTTAATACTGCTTCAATCTCTTGCAACTGATTAAAACGGTGTTCGGTAATACCGGGCAAAGCCGTGATGTTCTTTTCAACTACGCCCGAGATTTTACAGTCCTTCTTGGCATCTTCGAGTTCACGCTCGTAATGATTTATAAAATCTGGAATGGCGCCTAAACTGGCAACTACACGACTGTACCACATGATTTTCCAAATGTTAAATTATCTTGTGTTTGGTTATCAAACCATCTCTTTACAGTTTGATAATCGACCTTAAAATGTATGCTTAAGCTATATCTAGTGCCCGAATTAACGACTGCGTGTTCTTTTTGTGTATCAATAATCCACGCAGATCCAACTGTACTTGGGTGTGTTTCTGTAGTATTGCTATCGTTAAGCCAAGTATGAGCCTCAGGATCTGTGCTGTGAAAAATATAATTCAATGCTGACGGATCAGTTTCAAAATCAATATGCGCACCCCCGTCTCCATTGAGAAAACTAATACACCCCTCGTCGGGGTATAGTTCACTCATGTAAGAAAGTAACTCATTGATCCATGGCATGGTCTGGTTAATTGCCGGTCCGGCAAATCTATACCAAGATTTACTATCCCAGTGCTTGCTTAGTGTTCCTAATGATTTCATTAGATAATGATCAGCAGTTCCGTATACTTCTGATTTGGCATGATTTTCCAAAGTTAATAATTTTTCCATGCGACTTATAGTCGGTTGCCAATCATGATGTATTATTAAAGGCACAGATTGGTAAAAATTAGTTTTCCCAATCATTGTCTTCTTCGTCTTCTGCAAACTCATCTTCTTCGTCTTCTGCTTCATAGTCCTTGTCGTTGTCAAGGTATGCAGTCAGCGCACGTTTAATATCTGTGTCACCTTTAAAAGCATCACGGATGTCTTCGGCTGTGGAATCATTGTCCATCAAGATCTGTATCACAGTTTCTGCGGCCTCGTCGCGATCCACTGTGTTTACAAAACGCTTGAGTTCTCCCCAAATTTCACTGGCTATTGCTTCACTCATCTGATGTTTCCTCCGGAGTACTTACCTCTGCTTTCTGATTTGCAAAGTCTTTCATAACAGTATCGAGACAATTGTCGTCATTGCGTTCCCATGCCTTACGAAACTTCTTGATAACTTCGCCGTCACTTGTGGTAAACACCAAACTATTACCTTCTTTCTTGAGCATGGCTTTCTTCTCAATCAAGTCGGTTAGTCCCGAGTAAGGACTCATTCCAGTTTCGTAAGGAATTTTAACTTGCACACCTTCGAAGGGTTTAGCGTAGCGAGTTTTCATTACCTTGCATGCGGCACGAATGCCCATGACGTCGGTAATCTTATTACCGTCTTCATCTTCTTTGAGTTTGAGTTTTTTCATAGCAACAACAATTGAACTTGCATAAACAAACCCTTGACCACCCGAGATTTTATCGTCAGGATCAAACATGTCTTGACTAGCGTATGTGTGATTGGTACAAACCAACCCTACATTGTAAGAACCAAACATGTTTACACAGTTACGAACCAGTGCAGTAAGTGCTTTGGGTTTACGGCCCATGTCACCTTTCATATCACCCGCATCAAACTGATTAACGTCAGTAGGGGTAAGCAACATGCCCAATGAGTCAATAACAAACAACACCTTTGGACGTTCGCCGTCAGATAATGCTTTATAATCACTCATGAATGTTGAAATTGTTTTAGCAACATCATCAATCATGGCCATTGACAATTTCAACAACTTGGTGTCGCTAGTGTCTACCCCAAGATCATGCAACCATTTTTCATCTAGTGCATTTTCTGAATCAATCAG
>Ga0209084_1001560_pt1 | contig 18964 bp, 16 predicted proteins | sample C_130820_MF_Meta_FD_187309 | JGI IMG/M metagenome (GOLD analysis project Ga0209084, IMG submission 187309) | Freshwater microbial communities from Lake Croche, Canada to study carbon cycling - C_130820_MF_MetaG (SPAdes) (version 2) | ecosystem: Environmental > Aquatic > Freshwater > Lake...
AACGAGCACGCCAGTGGTTGCGCTAGCTAACTGCACATCCTGAACTGATGCCCCCACCACAATTGAGTAAGAGCCAGGTGCAACGACGTCTCCATCAAGATTTCGCAGGTCCCACTGGTAAGCAATACTGCCCGTCTTTTCCTGAGTTCCTGAAGCGGTAGACACTAACGAGCCGTCAGTATTGCTCAAAATGCTGACCGTCCACGACGCCTTAGCCGGCACAATGGCAGACAAGGTAGCCGAGGTCATCAACTCACTATTGATGAGAGCAGGTGTAACAGCAAGGTTCTGCAGGACTGGTCTCAATAAAAGTGTCGCTTGCGTCCGGATTGCATCCAAATAGGGATACAGATAGCGACCAGGGCACACGGTCAGGCCGACATCTCGATGGCCCGACAAGACATACGTCTTGGCAACCTCTCCATTGCTGTAACGAGACTTACCCGAAGTATCGGTCGAGGTAATGGACGTGGTGTCTTTGGGATTGAGGCCGTAGGGAGCCAACTTCCACGCAACCACATTTGCAATGGAATTGACCATGACCGCTGCTGAATCATCAGTTGGCTTTACGGTATCGAAGTTGCCGATGGCTGAGATCGCAAAAGTATTTTCATTCATACCGGCGGTGTGTGCGCCTTGTACGGGCAAACTTGGACCGTCACAAGTACCAACCTCTGCTGCAGTACATCCCGCACGACCTTCATAGATTGTTCCGTACTTATCTACCAGGAAGTTGTAGCCCATATCGGCATACTTCAAACTCTTAGTGAAGTATGCATAGAGATTGCGCATCTGACCCGGCGCCTGTTCAGGTGTGTAACTACTTGTAGTAGCCGTGTGATGAATAAAGCCAGCAATAATAGTTGTGCCCATGCGCGGGACTGCATCTCGCCATGACTCATCTGCGCCCCATTGCGCCCGAGTCACAATGTTGGGTCGTTGCACAACAGCACCCTGAGGTGAAGTGACTGAACTCGCTACTGGTGTCAGGTTAGTGCGAACATTCCGAGCTAAAAGTCGATCTTGCACGGTCATTGGGGAATCAATTAGAGACAGCTCGAGGCCAGTGGGGATGCGGCCGCTCTTGCTGATCAGTCTCAGGGCAACACCATCAGACTCACCCGTGATGAGTGGGTCCGTACCCATGCGAGCATCTTGCGCTTCCGCAGAATCTGCGTCTACTCCATGATCTTCGCTGTAGCTCAACGTGCGCCAGGCTGACCATACCGAATGACTACGTGTGCGAACCTTGAAACTGGTGGATGAATCCAGCCCGCCAGTCCATGTGACACCGACTAACGAAAACCTTGATGTTGACCGAGCCGCAATCACATCTGTTGTGACAGAGCCTGCATTCACCGTTAGTACAGCATGCGAATCTGGCTCGAGCTCGGTGACATTAACGGCGGGCGGACTTACAGTCAGGCTATGCGCTGGGGCGACCCCAAGGGCTGATGCACAGATAAGCGAGACCACTACATATAGCGTGGAGCGCTTGAAAAATGTGCGGGGAAGCATACTTTGAATCTATCCCAAATCTTTGAAACTACACCTCTATGAAACACTGAGAAATCAGGCTTTTGCCACCGGGCGTCTCACCAAAATTCAGCAATAACTGCGAAGTAACGTAGCATCTAGGTAACTGTTCACCGTTACAGCAGTCCGATTGTCAGCATCCGGGAGTCTCTACCTTGTCCACTGCAGGAAAGCACCGTCCGACCGCTAAACCCAGACGACACCGTTCGTGGAAGCGCATCGCTGTTGGCGTGACTTCAACCGCACTTTTGTTGATAACAGCAACGAGCGGAGTGGCTGTACTCAAGGTCAATCAGCTTGAGAAGAAAATCGGAATTCTCGACACGAGCGAGTTGGACAATGGCAATCGCCCAAAGGCAGTCAAACAGACGGATACTTCGGCGACAAACATTCTCATCATGGGTTCCGATGCCCGAACAGGTGCTGGAAACTCCGGCTACGGCTACGTGGCTGGCGCTCGATCAGATACAACATTGCTCGTACATATTTATGAAGGCCGTAAGTCTGCATTGGCCGTATCGATTCCTCGCGACTCCTACGTCACGATTCCGCATTGCAGTACTTCTAACGGTGGCTCAATCGGACCTTGGACTACTAAGTTCAATTCAGCGTTCGCATTTGGCGGACCGATCTGCACAATCAAGACGATTGAAGCGACCACCGGTGTGCGCGTCGATCGTTTTGTTGTCCTTGACTTCAACGCTTTCAAGCAAGTCGTTGATGCGGTGGGCGGTGTGCAGGTGTGTTTGACCACACCCGTCTATGATCCCTACATCCATGGAGTTGGTGGCTCAGGCCTCAACCTGCCTGCGGGGATTAGTACAGTGACCGGCCAAGAAGCGCTGCAATTTGTGCGCGCTCGTGAATCCCTCGGCGATGGCAGTGACATCAGCCGCATTCAACGTCAGCAAGAATTCATTTCCTCGATGGTCAAGGGCATCAAAGCCAAGGGGGTGCTGACTAATCCTGGCCGCCTTTACAGCATTCTCTCTGCAGTAACTTCTTCACTCACGACAAGTCGTGACTTTGGGACAATCAGCAAGATGCAAGATTTCGCCCTGTCAATTAGCGGCATGTCACTGCACAACATCAAGTTCACAACCGTCCCGAACGAATACATCGCTAGTGGCAACGTTGGCTGGCTACCTTCAGCAAAGCTGCTGTGGGCATCAATTCGCAAAGACAAGCAGTGGCCACCAGTACCTAAACCAAAACCAAGCACTTCTGGCTCTCCAACTGCTATGCCAACTGCGAGTCCAAGTGTGAGCCCCACAGTCAAGTTGGTGACGGCCCCTTCTGACGTCCACGTCATTGTCATGAATGCATCGGGTAAAGATGGTCTGGGTTACGCGGCATCAAACAGTTTGCGTGCGCAAGGATTCATCATCGACAACGTCACCAGTACTACTCGCATACTTGCAGCCACAAAGGTTCGTTACAACGCCTCCTACTCTGAAGGCGCCAAGACAGCTGCCTACTCGGCACGCACCTCTGAATTGATTGAAGACAAGTCGTTGGATAAAGCTGTCGTTGTCGTCATCGGTAAGGACTGGAAGAGTGCTCGCGCGGTCAACATTGACAGCAACAACGGTCCAATTAATGGTCCAGGTGCTGGCACCAATGTGATCAGTGCAGGCGATTCAATCTGTAGTGCTGGTAACAACAGAACTAAGTCTTAGAGCTTTTTCTGGCTTCGACTCGTGAGGAAGCCAGCACCCCAAGACATCTGCATCGTCATCAACACAATGGGCAGCCAGCGTGTGCCGCTCTTGGCTTTTCTAGCAAGTACGCCAGTCGAAAGCAGTGTCAGCACTAAATAGCCAAGTGGTGCAATGAACCCAGCTTCAAGGACGCGTGAACCCGTTGCGAGGCCAGCGATGCCCATCACAGTGCCACCAAGTACGCCTACTAATGCAGTGGGTGGAGCGAAATACCGAAGAGCGGATTTCGCTTTCACTGTCTCTGGATGTGTGCGCATAAGTTCATGACGCCACGAACCATAGTCAAAGTACTGCTTGGCCAGCGCACGCAGTGAGGTTCGCGGATGGTAGGTGACATAGAGATTTGGATTAAACCAAATCAGTCCTCCGGTAGAGCGAATACGAAAGTTCATTTCCCAGTCCTGCGCACGAGTAAATGCTGGGTCGTAACCACCGACTCGTTCAAGTGCACTGCGGCGGAAGACACCGAGGTACACAGTCTCAGCAGGTCCTTCGGCACCACCCACATGAAAGGATGCGGAACCAACACCAAGCGGACTAGTCATCGCGGAAGCCACAGCTCTTTGGAAGGGCGTTGAACCTTCGGCACCCATGATGCCGCCCACATTGTCGGCCTGTGTTCGTTCCAAGGTTTCCATGGCCTCTGTGATGTATCCATCAGAGAGTTCACAATGCGCATCGACACGCACAATCACTGACTCGGTCGTTGCTGCGATTGCGGCATTTAAGGCCTCAGGCGTGCGTCCAGATGGATTCGGTACCCAAGTCACTCGCGCATCTTGCATGGCAAGCTTCGTTGCAACTTCCTCCGTTGCATCCTGAGATGGACCAACTGCAAGGACCACGTGCAAGTTTCCTGCGTAATTCTGAGAGAGAATCGCAGCAACCGCACCAGCCAAATGTCGCTCCTCATTGAGGACCGGCATCACAACCGCTACGTCTGGCCAACTCTGCATATGAGCAAGGTTACCGCCTGCACTAGGCTGTACGGCATGGCAAAGCTTTCTGTAATTGGAACTGGTTACCTCGGACTTACTCATGCGGCATGTATGGCCAGCTTGGGACATGATGTCATTGCTTTCGACATTGATGAGGCAAAAATTGAGACACTCAAGACCGGCAAAGTGCCCTTCCACGAACCAGGTTTGGATCCAATTGTGGAGCAGGAAATCGCTAGCGGTCGCCTGACCTTCACGACGTCCTGGGAAGATGTCGCTGCTCAAGCTGATGTGCACTTCATTTGTGTCGGCACACCACAATCTGCATACTCTGAGGCTGCTGATATGAGCCAAGTACGCGGTGCAGTCCAGTCACTCGCTCCCTTGCTCACTCGCCCATCGCTAGTTGTTGGAAAGTCAACCGTTCCAGTTGGAACTGCGCAGTCAATTGCGGACATCCTGGTTGCTGAATCACCTGCTGGCGCAGACACTCACCTTGTGTGGAATCCAGAGTTCCTTCGTGAAGGCTTCGCAGTTGAAGACACTCTGCATCCTGATCGCATTGTGCTTGGCGTTAGCCATGATGTTGACGTGGACACTCTCAAAGACGTCTACGCCACACCATTGGCTGAAGGCACTCCACTTATTGTGAGCGACTACCCCACAGCTGAACTGGTTAAGGTGGCCGCTAACTCCTTCTTGGCTACCAAGATTTCATTCATCAATGCATTTGCTGACTTGTGTGATGTCACCGGCGCGAACGTCACAACTCTGGCTGACGCCATTGGTTTTGATACGCGCATCGGCCGTCGATTCCTGAATGCTGGTATCGGTTTTGGTGGCGGCTGTCTGCCAAAGGACATTCGCGCACTGCAGGCTCGTGCCGCTGAACTGGGTGTCGCCGACCAATTCGAATTCCTACGCGCTGCCGACCACATCAACCTGTCCCGTCGCTCAAAAGTTGTCGAACTTGCTAAGGCAGCATTGGGTGGCTCACTCGACGGCGCAAAGATTGCCGTTTTAGGCGCAGCCTTCAAGCCAGACAGTGACGACATTCGCGATTCACCAGCGCTATCAATCGCAGGTGCACTTCATGAAAATGGCGCACATGTCACAGTTCATGATCCTGAGGCACTACATAGTGTTCGCCTACGGTACCCGCACTTAGGCACGGCTGACACGGTAAATGACGTGCTTGCCGACGCAGACATTGTGCTCCATCTGACTGAATGGAAAGAGTACCGAGAGATTGATCCACAAGCCGTGAAGGCCCTCGTAAAGAACGCAATCATCATCGATGGTCGAAACGTTCTGGACCTTGAGACTTGGGCATCAGCCGGATGGGCAATTACTTATTTGGGTAAGCCAGGTTCTTAATACGCTCGGTGAGTGCATCGCCCTTATCGATTGCTACCTGACGCAGGTCGACCTGAAATGCACTGAGTTTTTCGCGCACTAAAACAGCAATGTCATCTGTGCCACTTGCGATGATGCGCGCGGCCAGCAGGCCAGCATTACGCGCGTTACCAATACCTACAGTTGCAACAGGCACGCCTGCTGGCATCTGAACGATCGACAACAGCGAATCCAAACCTTCAAGATGCGTCAGCGGCACAGGAACGCCGACAACTGGCAAAGTTGTAATGGATGCAACCATGCCCGGAAGATGTGCAGCTCCGCCAGCACCAGCAATTATTACGCGCAGGCCTTGGTCAATAGCCTCCTTGGCGTAAGTCACCATATCTTCAGGCATGCGATGAGCAGACACGACAGCTGGACCATGAGCAATGCCCAACTCATCCAACACCTCGGCAGCGGGCGCCATAGTGGACCAGTCAGAATCACTGCCCATGATGATTCCAACTAAAGGCTTGTCACTCATCTATTACTCCTGTGAGGTAATCGGCTGCGTGCCACGCACGTTGCTTCAAGTCCTCTATGTTCTCACCTACGGCATTCACATGCCCGATCTTTCGACCAGGTCGCACATCTTTGCCATAAAGATGAATCTTGATTCCTGGATCGCGAGCCATCACATGACGGAAAGCGCCATGAAGATCGCCTAGGTCTTGACCAAGTAGATTGACCATAATCGCCCACGGCGCAGTCAAGGCCGGTGAACCTAATGGGTAATCAAGTACGGCACGCAAGTGGTTTTCAAACTGGCTAGTAATCGCGCCATCCATACTCCAATGGCCAGAATTGTGAGGCCGCATGGCTAATTCATTTACCAAAATTTCGGTTCCAGTATCAAATAGTTCAACGGCCAACATCCCCGTCACATCGAGAGCCTGCGCAATCTGCAATGCAATCTCTTGCGCCGCAGTAGCTCGCTCGGCAGAAAGATCAGGGCAAGGAGCAATCACTTCGTGGCAAATGCCATTCGTCTGCGTTGATTGAACGATGGGATATGCCACACATTGTCCGTGCGGACTGCGTGCAACCTGTGCGGCAAGTTCGCGAACAAACGGAACCTTCTCTTCCGCAAGCACGCGAATGCCTTGTGCAGAAATCTCATCAAAGACTTCAGTAGCCATACCGAGGTCATCGACAATCCAGACACCCTTGCCGTCATAACCACCGCGAGCAGTCTTGAGGACAAACGGCCAACCTACTTGCTGGCCAAAAATGTCAAGATCATCGACCGCTGAAATTTCTTTCCACAGTGGACAAGGAATGCCGATTTCAGCGAGTTTCTCACGCATCCGAATCTTGTCTTGGGCAAACTCAAGAGCTTGCGGCTTGGGATGCACACTAATGCCAGCTTCTTGAAGTTTGATGAGAAAGTCAGTTGGTACATGCTCGTGATCAAAGGTCACTACATCACAACCTTGAGCAAAGGCTAAAAGTGCATCGTAGTCATCATGTGAACCGATGACTGTGTCCGGTATGACCTGCGCTGCGCTGTCATCGGCCGTCTGCGAAAGGACACGAAGCGAGATACCCAGATTAATTGCAACTGGGGCCATCATTCGGGCAAGTTGACCACCGCCAACGATGCCAATCCGAGGTGCGCTCACTTGGGCAAGTCTATCGGTAGAGGACTAGTGCCCGAAAAAGGCAATTTGGACACCAAGTAGCGAGATGGCACCAGGAGCATTGTTAATCATGTGAGCTACAACGCTAGTGAGAGTGCTGCCTGAGCGACGCCGAGCCTCCCCGAGGACAACTCCAATAACGAACAGCACCAAGAAGCGTTTAGGTTCAAAGTGAAAGAGTGCAAATACCCCAGCACTAATCAGCGAAGCCACAAGCGGAGTGAACTGAGACTTAGCCAGTGCACCAAAGAGCATGCCACGAAAGGCAATTTCTTCGACAAATGGCGCACCAATCAAGGCAAACATAGCAAAAAGTACAAGCACAATGCCGTGCTGTTCCATTGCCAAATCACCTGCAGATGATGAAATCGGACCGAAGGCATGAACGGTCACATACCCAGCTACCGATGCCAGAGCCAGACTGGCTAACCCAGCAAACACACCTAATCGGATGTGTGGTCGATGAATTGTTAACCCAAAGTCAATGGCGGCACCATTACCCTTGAGCGCCGCCGCGAGGCAGGGCCAGCCAGCCAACAAAATCCACGGAGACGTGAACGCAACGATCAAACCCCAGCCATGCTCAGGATCAATGTGACTTTTCGACAGCCCCAAAGAGACGACGGTCGCAACCGTCAAAGTGCCCAGCAGGCTGATGAGGACATCGCCCATTCCCCAACCCGGAATACGAAGTCGAACTCCAGATGTGCGCGCTTGATAGAAAGCCCAAGTCGCTCCGGGATAACCCAATGGTTGGGCGATCTCCGGAACGTCTTGGAATTCAGTCATCTTTAGTAGCGGTAATTCTCTGGCTTGTAAGGACCTTCGAGGTCTACACCTAGGTAATCAGCCTGGGTCTTGCTCAACTCGGTGAGCTTCACACCAAGTGCATCAAGGTGCAGGCGAGCAACCTTCTCATCAAGAGCCTTTGGCAGAACGTGAACGCCCAATTCGTAATCTTCGCGCTTGGAGAAGAGTTCAATCTGTGCCAGCACCTGGTTGGTGAACGAGTTACTCATCACGAATGAAGGGTGACCTGTTGCGTTACCGAGGTTCAGCAAACGACCTTCGCTAAGCACGATGATTGAGTGACCATCTGGGAAAACGTACTCATCAACCTGTGGCTTGATTGTGCGGCGCAGAATGCCCGGGTAGTTGTGCAAGCCAGCCATGTCAATTTCATTGTCGAAGTGACCGATGTTGCCCACGATTGCCTGGTGCTTCATCTGTGCCATGTGCTCGACGGTTACAACGTCGCGGTTGCCCGTTGCTGTGATGAAGATATCTGCAGTGCCAATGACGTCTTCAATCGGTAGAACCTGGTAGCCGTCCATAGCTGCCTGAAGGGCACAGATTGGATCAATTTCAGTCACAATTACTCGCGCACCCTGGCCTCGAAGTGACTCTGCTGAGCCCTTGCCGACGTCACCGTAACCACACACAACAGCAACCTTGCCGCCGATGAGTGTGTCAGTTGCACGGTTGATGCCATCAATCAAGCTGTGGCGTGTGCCGTACTTGTTATCAAACTTGCTCTTGGTTACCGAGTCATTCACGTTGATGGCCGGGAAGCGCAAGGCGCCGTCACGGAACATTTCGTACAAGCGATGAACACCGGTGGTTGTTTCTTCAGTCACACCAAGAATCTGCGAAGCAATGTTGGTCCAGCGCTGACCATCTTCTTGCAATGAGCGCTGCAACAGACCAAGGACGACTGCGAACTCTTCAGAGTCTGCACCGGCTGGATCTGGAACGAAGTTTGCTGCTTCATACTCAGCACCCTTGTGCACGAGCATGGTTGCGTCGCCGCCATCATCAAGAATCATGTTTGGACCACCGTGACCTGGCCAGATCAGAGCCTTCTCGGTGCACCACCAGTACTCTTCGAGGGTCTCTTCTTTCCAGGCATAGACCGGAACGCCATTAGGTTCGTCCACAGTGCCATCACGGCCGACAACAACGGCCGCAGCGGCGTGATCCTGCGTTGAGAAGATGTTGCACGATACCCAACGCACATCTGCCCCGAGGTCAACAAGCGTCTCAATCAGTACTGCTGTCTGAATGGTCATGTGCAGTGAGCCCATGACGCGTGCGCCAGTCAGTGGCTTGCTCTCGCCGAACTCAGCGCGCATAGCCATGAGGCCAGGCATCTCGTTTTCAGCTAAACGAATTTCGTTACGACCAAATTCAGCAAGTGAAAGGTCAGCAACTTTGTAGTCATGTGGGGCAAGCGCCATTGTGCACTCCTCGTGTGGTGATGATCAATTGTCCGCACAACGTCACGAGGCTTCGATAGCGAGCGGTAGCACTATTGTGTCATGAAAGCTTCAACAACGAAGACCGTGGGTCAGGCTTGGCCCCGGTCAAAGTCAGGCTCGATAAACACATAGGTAGCAGTGGGGACACTTGCTCGCAGAATCTTTTCGGCTTCATCAATTCCCTGAACAATCTGCTCAGCAGTGACGTGTGAGGCGATGCCCACTTTCGCTGCCACAAGAAGATCCTCAGGTCCAACATGTAGCGTCCGTAAGTGAATGAGTGAGCCAACCAGCGGAGCGGATTTAAGTGCTTTGGCGACTGCATCAACTTCTTCTGGGAGGGCAGCTTCACCAACCAACATGCCGGACATTTCAATAATCAGAACAATGGCAATCACAATGAGCAATGAGCCGATTGCTAGTGCGCCCAGTCCATCCCACTTACCGTCGCCAGTGACTTGAGCAGTGACTACGCCACCTAGAGCCATTACTAGACCGATTAACGCCCCAAAGTCCTCGAGCAGAATGACAGGCAACTCGGGTTGCCGCGCGTCCTTGATGAACCTCACCAGTGAACGCTTGCCGCGTGCAATGTTGGCTTCCTTGATGGCTGTGCGGAAGGACAGGCTCTCCAAGACAATGGCTACCAGAAGGACTGCAATCGCGATGTTGGCTTCCTCAACTGGATGTGGGTGTGACCACTTATGCCAGCCCTCATAGATTGAGTAGATACCGCCGACGCAGAACAGAACAATCGCAACAACGAATGCATAGACGTAACGCACTCTTCCGTAACCAAAGTGAAAATTTTCATTGGCAGCGCGGCGTGCGTGTTTCCCACCAATCAGTAACAGAATCTGATTGAGAGAATCGGCGACGGAATGGATTGCCTCAGAAAGCATTGAGGTAGAACCTGTGACTGCAAACGCGACAAATTTGCTAACTGCAATTCCTACATTTGCAAACAGCGCAGCAATAACAGCCCGTGTTCCGCCTTCAGTACTCACGTCTAGCTCATCAAGGCAAGGACTGAATCGCGTAGCGCTTCCATGTCTTCAACAGTTGATGCTTCAGCATTGAGGCGCAATAGTGGCTCAGTGTTGCTTGAGCGCACATTGAACCACCACGTATCAGCCGCAACGGTCAAGCCATCGAGGGTGTCCATAGTGACATCCTTACCGGCGTACTCGTTACGGATGCGTTCAATAACAGCTGGCGCATCGGCCACACGAGTGTTGATTTCACCGCTCGGTACATAACGAATGAACTCCGCAAGCAAGTTGCTCAATGAAGTACCTTCAGCAGTTTCACCCAGAGCAGCGAGTGCATGCATCGCAGCCAACATGCCAGAGTCAGCCTTCCAGAATTCACGGAAGTAGAAGTGACCTGAATGCTCGCCACCAAAGATAGCGCCTGTCTCAGCCATGGTGGCCTTGATGAACGAGTGACCAACACGCGTGCGCACTGGAGTGCCACCATGTTCCACCACAATCTCTGGAACAGAACGTGACGTAATCAGATTATGAATAATTACCGATCCTGGTTCCTTCGCCAATTCGCGGGTAGCAATCAGAGCGGTCAGTGTTGAAGGATCAACAATCTGGCCCTTCTCATCCACGACGAAGCAACGGTCGGCATCACCATCGAAAGCAAGACCAATGTCAGCGCCAACTTCGAGGACACGCTTCTGTAGATCGCGAAGATTCTCTGGATCAATCGGGTTCGCCTCATGATTCGGGAAGGTTCCATCAAGTTCGAAGTACATCTCATCGATGTCGAGTGGCAATGCGCTGAGAATCTGATTGCCCAAAACTGCAGGAACCGTGTAGCCACCCATGCCATTGCCGGTGTCGATAACTACCTTCAGCGGGCGAATGCCATCAAGTGGCACGAGCTCGCGGAGGAACTCCGAATAGGCAGTAAGCATGTCAACGTTGGTCGTTGTGCCTGCAGGTCCATCAAAGGTCGGAAGCTCTTCAGACTCAAGCATGTTGCGAATCTCAGCAAGTCCGGTGTCCTGGCCAACTGGTGCAGCACCCGCACGACACAACTTGATGCCGTTGTACTCGGCTGGGTTGTGGCTAGCTGTAAACATGGCACCAGGCACGTTTTCGCGTCCTGATGCGAAGTACAAGCCATCTGTTGAACATAGACCGATGTTGATGACATCAACACCGGCTGAGTTCACACCATTGATAAATGCAGCCACTAAATCGGGGCCGGTCGGGCGCATGTCATGACCAATGACAATTCGGCCTTCGCCACCATCTTGGGCGCGAATACCAAGTACCTCAACGAATGCCACACCGGCTTCGCGAGCTAAGTCTGGTCCCCACTGGTCTGGAACAATTCCACGGACGTCGTATGCCTTAATGAGAGCTGATAAATCGCGCATGTCTCAAGTCTATGAGCAACGAACGTGCCGACCGAACGAGGCATTGAATTCTTAGTTCTGGAGCGAATCCTGCTCGACATCATCAGCATCACGGAGCACTCGAAGGTGACCACGCCGGTTGACTTCCACGGTCGATGCTTGAGGCTCAACGCGGCCGACTTCGCGGACTGCATTGGCAATTGCCTCTAGGTCATCCACATTGGGTTTGAGTGCATCAGGATCCGGTGCCAAGCGAACTATGTCCCAACCACGCGGTGCAGTCAGTCGAGCGCTGTGCATCTCGCACATGTCGTAGCAGTGTGGTTCAGGGTAAGTGGCTAGCGGGCCGAGTACTGCGGTGGAATCCGAATACACATACGTGAGTGTCGCTACAGCACGCTGGCTGCAAGACGGCTTTGAACATCGGCGAGTTCCCACACACGTAAAACTAGCCCACATAGGCTGTCACTATGACCAATGACTCACCACGATCAGTGAAGCGCGATGCGCATGGTCGCGGTATCCGTGGGCCACTGTTGCCGCACAACGTTCCCTTCCACACAACCCGGGATGGCTTGTTTGCCAAGAATGTTGTGGAGGCAGTGACTGAACTTGATGCTCGACTCGGGAAGCGCGTGCAAGGGATTTCCATTGCATTCGAGGAGATTCCAAATTTGGCTGATCTCACTCTAAATACAGATGCTGTGCCGCTGGGTCGGATTGTGCCCGGCCACCCAACAACGATTGTGTTGTACCAAAGGCCGATTGAAATGCGCAGCGAAAATGCAGATTTGTTGGCGCGAATCATTAGAGATGTTCTGGCCGAGTATGTCGCGCTCTACCTCGGCATTGAACCTAGCGATGTCGACCCTGGTTATTTAGGGCCGGACCTACGAAATTAAAAGTTAGCTGGCCTGTGCGCGCTTGAGGCGACGGCGTTCACGTTCGGAAAGCCCACCCCAGATACCAAAACGCTCATCGTTGGATAGCGCATACTCTAAGCAGTCGACGCGGACGTCGCATGAGCCGCAGACGCGCTTAGCTTCACGCGTTGATCCACCTTTTTCAGGGAAGAAGGCTTCTGGATCGGTCTGTGCGCATAATGCACGCTCATGCCAACCCATTTCGTCGGTTTCAGCGAAAGGCAAAGATGCTAGTTCACTCATGAGTGACCTCCTGGTCGGTGTTTGCGCTAAAAGACTTGATTTGCAAGGGCGGGGGGATACCCTCCGTTAAATTACACCGTTGATATTTACTTTCGTCAAGTGAAAACGGCAGAAAATGTAGGTTTTTACCGAAAAGTGACCTAAATGTAAGGAATTAGCTATGAAAACGGGCGTTTACTGCCTGAAAATGAACAGCCGGGCAGGTATTTAGCAGTGCTCCAGGGAGTTTGAAAGGCGAACGGATTTCTCTGCAGCCCTACGTTGGGTAAAGCCAGTCGCAGAATCACGGAAACTTGAGATTCGTGTGGCCAGGGCCGGGGTCGAACCGGCGACCTTCCGAGTTTCAGTCGGACGCTCGTACCAACTGAGCTACCTGGCCAAACAAGATCGATATTCGCTTCTGGCGTTTACCGACCTTGAAGCGACCCCGACGGGACTCGAACCCGCGACCTTCGCCGTGACAGGGCGACGCGCTAACCAACTGCGCTACGGGGCCTTTGGCACCTGCCTATTGTGTCAGGTGTTAAAGACCGACTGAGACTTGGGGTCTCAGTCTTCTTGCTTCCTTGCGTACCCCCAACGGGATTCGAACCCGTGCTACCGCCGTGAAAGGGCGGCGTCCTAGGCCACTAGACGATGGGGGCACATGCCGTGAGGCACGAGTAGATAGCCTACGGGAATATGGGTCCACTAAGCAAAGTGGATTTACCCCCGCCGTTTATCTTTTAGCAATCTCAGGTACACTTATGGGGTCGAGACGTGAATCCTCGAGTTTCGCGTCTTCAATTATTGGGTGTCTATCGTTTAATAGGGGGGCTGAGCCATGGGGCGCGGCCGAGCCAAAGCTAAGCAAACTAAAGTTGCTCGCGAATTAAAGTACAACAGTCCTAATACGGACTTGAGCGCGCTACAGGCAGAACTTGCTGGAAGTACGCCAATCGTTCCAAACCCTGCCGAAGATGAGTTCGAAGGCGAAGAATTTGCTGACGATCCTTACGCGAAGTACTACGAAGAGGATTCTGAAGAGTACGAAGGCGAAGAAGAGCCGAAGGAAGAAAACAACTAGCTTCTAGTTGCTGTAGTCCCCGACTAACGTCACGGCTCCACCTTTGCCACCCTTGGCACTAGCGTCTCCGGTTTCACCATCACGCTTCGCGCGAACATTTCCGCAATTCCATGCTGTGATGCCACGTGCCGCCAGCAACGCAATGGCTGCTTGTTCATCTTGCGGCGAGACAAAGGCAAGCATGCCGATACCCATGTTAAAAGTCTTCTCAGCTTCGAAGCCTGCGATATTTCCACGCGACTGCAAGTAATGGAAAATGGCTTGCGGATTCCATGTGTTGCGTTCTAGGTCGAGTGCAAGATGTTCTGGCATCACCCGAGCAACATTCGCCGCAATGCCGCCGCCCGTAATGTGACTGACTGAATGAACTTCAGTCTGAGCAATGAGCGCAAGGATGTCTTGTGAGTAGATACGAGTTGGTTCAAGTAGTTCTTCACCAACAGTGCGACCGAACTCTGCAACGTAGTCTTCTAGGCCATGACTTGCAATATTGAACATGACGTGTCGGGCTAATGAGTAACCGTTGGAATGCAGTCCACTTGATGCAAGTGCAATAGCCACGTCGCCTTCACGAACGAGGTCTGGTCCAAGCAAGTGATCGCCATCAACGATGCCAGTGCCGGCTCCTGCAATGTCGTAATCGTCTGGACCTAGGAGACCAGGATGCTCAGCGGTTTCTCCACCTACGAGTGCACATCCAGCAAGTTCACAGCCACGTGCGATGCCAGTCACAATGGCCGCTACGCGTTCTGGATGAACCTTGCCCACAGCGATGTAGTCAGTCATAAAGAGTGGCTCGGCACCACACACAACCAAGTCATCAACGACCATTGCAACAAGGTCGATACCGACCGTGTTGTGGATGTCCATGCGCCGCGCAACGTCAATCTTCGTACCGACACCATCAGTTGAAGTGGCAAGTAACGGCCGATTGAATTTCTTGAATGCTGAAATGTCGAATAGCCCAGCAAATCCACCGAAGTCACCAACGACTTCAGGACGTGTTGCGGACTTAATTGCCGAACGCATGAGATCTACTGCGCGTTCACCAGCTTCAACGTCTACACCTGCTGCCGCGTATGACAGGTTCTCGCTCATGGACGGCGTACCGCCTCGTCAATAGCGGTCATCGCAGTTTCGCCGCGTTCAGTGAGTTCCATCACGTGTGAACTTAGACCGGAATCCTTGGGCAACTCCACTGGATAAACACCGTCAAAGCAAGCACGGCAGAGTTTGTCCTTCGCGATGCCAGTAGCGAGAATCAATTCATCGAGCGAGATGTAGGAAAGTGAATCAGCGCCAATAGAACGGCAGATTTCATCAACCGAGAGACCTGGTGCAATCAATTCCGCACGAGTAGCAAAGTCAATGCCGTAGAAGCACGGCCACTGAACGGGTGGACTGGAAATACGCACGTGAACTTCAGCGGCTCCTGCTTCACGCAGCATCTTGACGATCGCACGCTGAGTGTTGCCTCGAACGATGGAATCATCGACCACAACGAGGCGCTTGCCTTCAATGACCTCGCGCAGTGGGTTGAGCTTCAGACGGATGCCCAGCTGACGAAGGGTCTGGCTTGGCTGAATGAATGTGCGGCCAACATATGCGTTCTTGACCAAGCCCTGCGCGAATGGGATGCCACTTGCTTGGGCGTAACCAACTGCTGCTGGCGTTCCTGATTCAGGAACTGGGATAACTAGGTCAGCCTCAGCCGGGTATTCCTTGGCCAGTAGGCGTCCTACTTCAACACGAACTGAGTGAACTGGCTGGCCGCTGATTGAGGTGTCCGGACGAGCGAGGTACACATACTCAAAGATGCAACCCTTTGGTGCTGCCTCGGCGAAACGGCTTGAACGTAAGCCGTCTTCATCAATCGCAATGAGCTCGCCTGGTTCAATCTCGCGAATGAAAGTTGCACCAACAATGTCGAGCGCTGCAGATTCTGATGCAACCACCCAGCCACGATCAAGGCGGCCAAGAACAAGTGGGCGGATACCTTGTGGGTCACGTGCCGCATAAAGAGTGTGGTCATCCATGAAGACCAGGCTGAACGCACCGCGTACCTTTGGCAGTTCATCAAGCGCAGCCTTCTCCATAGACAAGTCTGGATGTGCTGCCATAAGCGCAGTAAGAATGTCGGTGTCACTGTTGGCGTTTTGATCTGCTTCTGGGAACAGTTCACCAGAGTCTTTGCGGATGTCTTTGAGGTGCTCGGCAAGTTCATGAGTGTTAGTCAGGTTGCCGTTATGGGAGAGTGCGAGGTGACCAGTTGCGGTAGCGCGGAATGTTGGTTGCGCGTTATCCCAGCAACTTCCACCGGTCGTGCTGTAACGCGTGTGACCGATTGCAATGTGCCCGTGCAAAGTGTTGAGAGCGGACTCAGTAAAGACCTGCGAAACCAAACCCATGTCTTTGTAAACCATGATGTTGGATCCATCGCTCACAGCGATGCCGGCAGATTCCTGACCACGATGTTGCAGTGCGTAAAGCCCAAAGAAGGTTAGCTTTGCTACCTCTTCACCCGGCGCCCAAACACCAAAGACGCCACAGGCATCTTGCGGTCCTTTTTCGCCCGGGAGTAAGTCATGATTGAGTAGTCCATCGCCCGCCACTCTCCTAGTCTAGACGTTGACGGCGCAAGACAATCCTCGGCGCAAGAGTTGTGCCGACCAAGTCGACTAGTGGCAGGGAGTAATCATGGCAAGAACTGTCTCCACGTCCGATGCCATGGCCGCTATCGAGCAGTTCCATGCGGATCCAGAGAACTCCGATTCCCTCGCTCAGGCGGTTCGCCTGTCTTTAACCTGGTTTGCAGCGGCCCATCCTGGGCGTGCCGTGGAGTTACGCGTTCCGCCGTATGGCGCGGTGCAGATACTCGAGGGAACTACACATCGACGTGGAACTCCATCGGCTGTCGTTGAGATGTCGCCAGAAACCTGGATTGCACTTTTCACACACACCACAAGCTGGGAGGCAGCTTGTGCATCTGGTCAGGTATTGGCCAGCGGTGCTCGTAGCGACCTCACTGAGCATCTGTCCTCTACTCCGTATGCCACTTAGACAGATCAGCCTGACCTGAACCCTGATTCCCGCGGAAGGCTGCGTGAAAACCTTAAACTCGGTCTAGCCAAAAAGTGCAGGAAGTGTTGCTTCGCTCAGCGAGCGCAACTCACCGAGTGGCCACACAACAGTTGAACCGTAGATGCCATCAATAGCAAGCACCTGATCGTCACTGCCCTGTTCAGCACCTTGACCGCTGTCAACGACACCAATGCGGGTGGCTTCGAAGTTACGAGCTGCACACATCTCAGAGAAACGCAGTTCTTCGCTTCGAGGAACAACGACTACTGCACGAGTAGCTGACTCACTCCATAGGAATACGAACGGATCAAGGTTGTCTGGCACCCAAACTCGCGCACCAATGTTGGAACGCATGGCCATTTCAGCAAGTGTCTGAACAATGCCGCCGTCAGAAACGTCATGAGCAGCAGAAAGCATGCCATCGCGTGAACCTGCAACCAAGATTTCAGCCAGAGTCTTTTCTGCCTGTAGATCCAACACTGGGGGAAGCCCGCCCAAGTGATTGTGAACTGCATGCGCCCATTCAGAACCGGCAAGCTCATCCCGCGTGGTTCCAAGAACGTAAATCAGTTCGCCATCTTCAGCCCACGCCATCGGAGTGCGGCGATCAACATCGTCAATCACGCCAAGCACACCAATAACTGGTGTTGGGTGAATCGCTACATCACCAGTCTGGTTGTAGAACGAAACGTTGCCACCGGTTACTGGAGTGCTCATCTCAAGACATGCATCAGCAAGACCGGTCACTGCCTGCTCGAACTGCCACATAACTGCTGGATCTTCAGGTGAACCAAAGTTCAAGCAGTTAGTCACGGCCAAAGGAACTGCGCCAGTCACGGCCACGTTGCGGTAAGACTCAGCAAATGCAAGCTGTGCACCTCGGTAAGGATCAAGAGCGGCAAAGCGTGCGTTGCAGTCAGTTGATACTGCAACTCCAAGTCCAGTCTCTTCATCAACGCGAATCATGCCGCTGTCTTCTGGTTGGGCAAGCACAGTGTTACCCATGACGTAGCGGTCGTATTGCGAAGTAACCCAAGTCTTTGCCGCCAGGTTAGGAGTCGCAATCATGGTCAGCAAAGTGTCGCGAACTGCTTCAGCAGTCGTTGGACGAGCAAGAGAATCAGGCGTATTCGCCTGACGAGCATCTAACCAATCTGGACGAGCATACGGACGGTTGTAGACCGGACCATCATGCGCAACTGAACGCGGCGGAACATTAACAATCTGTTCGCCATGCCAATCAACAGTTAAGCGACCTGAATCATTCACTTCACCAATGACAACAGCTTCAACGTCCCACTTCTTGCATACTTCAAGGAACGCTTCAACTTTGCTGGGCTCAACAACTGCACACATACGTTCTTGTGATTCACTCATCAAGATCTCTTCTGGAGATAGTGTGCTGTCACGAAGAAGCACGCGGTCTAGCCAGACGTGCATGCCACCTTCACCGTTACTAGCGAGCTCGCTCGTCGCACACGAAATGCCTGCGCCACCGAGATCCTGAATACCTTCAACAAGACCTGCATGCAGAACCTCAAGCGTGCATTCGATAAGTAGCTTCTCCATGAATGGATCGCCTACTTGAACGCTTGGGCGTTTTGCCGGACCATCTGCATCGAAAGTTTCAGACGCAAGGACGCTCACGCCACCAATGCCGTCGCCACCCGTGCGTGCGCCATAAAGAATGACCAAGTTGCCGATGCCAGAGGCCGCAGCCAAGTGAATGTCTTCGTGGCGCATCGTGCCTACGCATAGTGCATTGACCAGAGGATTGCCTTGGTAG
>Ga0209084_1001562_pt1 | contig 18955 bp, 21 predicted proteins | sample C_130820_MF_Meta_FD_187309 | JGI IMG/M metagenome (GOLD analysis project Ga0209084, IMG submission 187309) | Freshwater microbial communities from Lake Croche, Canada to study carbon cycling - C_130820_MF_MetaG (SPAdes) (version 2) | ecosystem: Environmental > Aquatic > Freshwater > Lake...
AAAGAGCGATGTCAGTTCTCCACACTTTGCACATGGGTATGCAGACATATTCTCAATGACGCCAATGACTCGTTGGTGAATTTGGTGAGCAATTCTTCCTGCACGCTCGGCAACTTCAGCTGCTGCAACCTGTGGTGTTGTTACTACAACAATCTCTGAAGTAGGAACTAATTGTCCAAGTGAGATTGCAAGATCTCCAGTTCCGGGTGGCAAATCAATAAAGAGTAAATCTAAATCGCCCCAATACGCATCGGAGAGCAGTTGTTCAAGAACTCTATGCAGAAGTGGACCACGATATGCAATTGCATCGGTTCGCTCTGGTTTAAACATCTCCATAGAGACTGTCTTAACTCCGAAAGATTCGAGGGGAATAAACATCTGGTCAATTGCAGTGGGGCGCTGCCCAATCAGTCCCATGAGGCGTGGGATTGAATGTCCGTATACATCTGCGTCGAGAATTCCAACACGTAGACCTTTCTGGGCAGATGCAACCGCGAGGTTAGCGGTCAATGATGATTTACCGACTCCGCCTTTACCTGAAGCAACACCTATGACCCGAGTCAAGGAATCTGCTTGAGCAAATGAAATAAAACTCTCGCGACCGTTTCGAAGTAACTTCTTAATGTTGGCTCGCTGCTCTTCATCCATAACACCAAATGTAATTTTGACCTCAGAAATTCCCTCGACTGCAAGCACAGCTTTATCAATATCTGTAGTGAGTCGATCTTTCATCGGGCATCCAGAAATTGTGAGCAGAATTTCTAATTCCGCCGTGCTTCCGACGAGCTCTACGGATTTGACCATGCCCAACTCAGGCAGAGCGCGATGTAGCTCTGGATCTTGGACTGTGGCCAGTGCTGCGTGAATTAAATCAACAGTTGTCATAATAAGTCTGGGTCTATCTTTCCTTTTGATTTCTCATCTTCAGCATCGAGAGCGCTAGCCAACTGATTTTTGATAAAAGTTTTCGGATGAAGATCTGTTGGTTGGAGGTTTTCGAATCCAGGTCCCAAATTTTCCTTTAACTCATTGGTTGCAGTTGTGGCAAAAGCTCGAATCTTCTTAACGAACTTTGCGGCATCGACTGCAAACTGAGGCAATTTATCTGGGCCCACGAGAATCATCGCAAGGACGGCAAGGCCAATTAATTCACCTGCGCCAAAATCGAAGAACATAGGCGTGACTCTACTGGATTACTTGGAGGCCGTGAGAATGAGAGTTGCGTTCTTCGTTACCTTATTGCGCACGTAGGTAATAAGAACTTTATCGCCCACGCTATGTGCACGAATAGCAACAATTAACTCTTCAGGTGAAGTAATAGCGCGACCATCAAAGCTGGTGATGAGATCGCCAGCTTTTAACCCAGCTTTATCAGCCGGACCACCCTTTGTAACAGATTCTGTATTAGTTGCGACTAAAGCACCATCACCTGAATGACCCATATCCACTGAGACTCCAATGACCGGATACGTTGCTTTACCATTCTTAATTAATTGCTCTGCGGTTATGCGCGCTTGGTTGATAGGTATTGCAAATCCAAGACCGATAGAACCAGCTTGTGTTGACGTTGCACTTAAAGATGCAATTGCAGAGTTAACGCCAATGACTGAACCAGTGGCATCAACTAGGGGCCCTCCGGAGTTTCCAGGATTTATCGCTGCATCAGTTTGAAGTGCATTAATAAATGAATTATCTGTTCGTGACTCACCGGCAGTCACTGCGCGATCTTTTGCACTAATTATTCCAAGAGTAACGGTCCCTGAAAGTCCGAGCGGTGAACCAATTGCAATCACTGAATCACCTACTGCCACTTTATCGCTGTCACCGAATTGAAGAGCTTTAAGCACCGCACCTGAAATCTTTAATACTGCTAAGTCATATGCGCTATCTCGGCCTACAACGGTTGCCGCATAATCACTACCGTCGTTGAGGCGCACAGTTATTTTGCCACCACTAGTTACTGATGCTGCAATTACATGGTTATTAGTAAGAATGTAGCCAGCGCTATCAATGACAAAACCAGACCCTGTAGCTCCCCCATTACTAGAAAGCGCTTCAATAGAGACCACGGATGGAAGTACACGTTGGGCAATTTCAGCAACAGATCCGGCAGGGCGCTCAATCGTTGATGAAGATTTAACTAACTTTACTGAATGGCCAAAGAGTGAACCGGTTGATGCGGCACTAAAAGTTCCTGCAATCAAACCAACAACGAGCGCTAAGACAATCGCCGACCGCAATGGAATGGACTTTCCAGAGTTGCGAGAACTAGGTGGGGTCCACCATGGCCCGTTGTTGTAATCGCTCATGTGGTTATCTTGCTACAACTTTGTGGCGAGCAACAATCCATCGCCTGTAGGAATCAGTGAAGTAACCCACGAATCAATATCGGCTTTAACTGATTTCCCTGCTTCTCGCAGAGCAATGGTCTTGGGGTCGCGTTGAGCGGGATCTGAAACCTTGCCGCCGCCAAAGAAGTTATCTACAACAAATACTCCGCCACTTCTCAGAATTCGGTGAGCTTCGGCTATTGCAAAACTTAAATCTTCTGGATTATGTCGAAAAACCACTAAGTCATATGCGCGATCCGTCAGCTTCGTCATTACATCCATCACTGAATTGGTAATCAACCGATATCGCGATTGTGAGATATCCGCATCTGCCAATGCAATCTTTGCTATCGAAGTGTGTTCCATCTCGTCATCGATTGATGTCAGGGTTCCACTCGCAAGCATTCCTTCGAGAATCCAGAGTGAGCCGACTCCTGAGCCCGTACCAATCTCAACAACAGATTGCGCCTTCAATTGATGAGCAAGGTGTCGTAGATATGCACCGGTTCCTTGCGAAGTATCTGTAACGCCTATCTCATGACCACGCGCACGGGCTGCTAACTTCACTGCATCTTCTGCAATGAAGCCCTCTGAATATTCATGCGGGTCTATGTTCATGAGAGAGACAATATCCAATCAATCAATAAACGAACGCCGAAACCAGTGCCACCTTTAACGTTTTCTCCAGAATCGTTATCACTTCGTCCAGTTCCGGCTATATCGAGGTGTACCCACCGTCGGTCTCCAACAAAGTGCTCGAGATATAGCGCAGCGGTAACTGATCCAGCTGAGTAATCGCCCTTATCTGCTGCATGATTGAGATCTGCAACATCGCTTTCGAGTGAATCTGCGTAATCATCGATGAGCGGCATATGCCAAGTACGTTCACCACTCGATTCACCGAGATCGACAAATTGTTGCGCCAATTTTGTATCGCGGCTGTAGAGCGCGGCGTAATGCCTACTTAATCCAAGAGTTGCCGATCCTGTAAGTGTTGCAATATCAATCAGATAATCAGGATCAAGATTTTTAACTGCGTATGCCAGTCCATCAGCAAGAACGAGGCGCCCTTCGGCATCTGTGTTGATGATTTCAACCGTTGTCCCACCATATTGAGTAATGACATCCGAAGGTCGCTGGGCACTTCCCGAAAATGCATTCTCGGCACACATCATGAGAACTGTTACACGCACCTTAGGTTGCAAATCGGGAAGCGCGCTTATAGTTCCAAGCGCAGCAGCAGCACCAGCCATATCGCTCTTCATTGCCGTCATAAAATCGTATGGACGTTTTAAGGAGACTCCACCAGTATCGAAAGTAATTCCTTTTCCAACAATGACAATATGTGGAAGCGCCGCAGCCGAACCAGATCTGCCACGAGGAATATAAGACAATTCGATGAAACGCGGTCCTGGGTTTGGAGAAGAATTTCCTACGGCACGTAATCCACCAAACTTAGCTAACTCTTTACCCGCAAGAACTTTGATTGCCAAACCTTTTTCATCTGCAATTTTCTTTGCTTCCTGCGCCATCCATAATGGATTCTTTATATTGGAAGGCGTATGAATGAGGTCTCGCGCGATATAGAGAGCTCGCGCGATATGAGATGCAGTTTGTACGGTCTCTAATTCATTTGTTGCGAGCGCGATAGTTGGAATTTCTACTGGCTTATCACTTTTAAGATTCCAGGAATATGCCCCAAGAAGCGCTGAAATGCCATGCGCCTTAATCTCACTCTTTTTTTCTGCGCAAAGTGAAATCACCTCGATTGCTTTTCCGCGCAATTTTCTACCTATGGCAGCACCTGCAGCTCGTTGCGCGGTAAGTGACTCATCGCCAAGTCCGACTAAGTAGAAGCGATCTACCTGTGCATCATTATGAAGAACTGGGATTTCATAGATTTCCCCAGCTTTACCTGTTGGGTTGAAGAAGGAGACTTCATCGACAAGGTTGATTTCAAAGAATTTTTCTAAACTACCGAGAAGTTTCTTGCTTCCTGAAAAGTTAATGTGACTTTCTTTAGATTTTGTAAATCCCAGAGCGATGACATCGGCTCCGATTATTGATTCTAAATCTGGAGCTACTGCGTGAAGAATTTCTAAATCCGCTCTACTTCTTAATCAGAGCAACAGCGGCTTCAAGAGCAGCACTGAGGTTATTAGCTTCCTGAGGGTTGAGTTCGACGACCAGGCGTCCGCCGCCTTCTAGGGGAATGCGCATTACGAGTGAGCGAGCTTCTTTTGTAACTTCCATTGGTCCATCACCGGTACGAGGTTTCATTGCTGCCATGGTGGGGACTCCTTGTGAGCTAGCGGATGGATGAGAAGTAGAGGGAGAAGTATCTCGCAGAATGAGCCCGAGGTGAAATCGAGGTTTTTAGATGCTTAAAAAGGCCGTTAAACGCTTCTTTCCGCTTTCAATCACAACTATTACCGATTTCTCTGGGACCGATAAGAGTTCTGCAATTTCCGAACTACTTTTTGACCGCAGATAGTGCAGTGTCAATATGAAGCGTTCTTCCTCTGGTAACGAGGCGAGCAACTCGGCCAGAGTTTGCGGTTCGCTCATAGAGTAGAGATTACTCGCTTCATTCTTAAAGAATCTATGGAATCTAACGTGGCTATGGAAAAGATCGCGAAAAGCGCTTGAGGGATATTCGTACCCCTACATAAAGGAAGGGGGCTGCAAGGATAAAAAGAGCTTTCGGTGCCAATATCGTTTCAGACCAATCGAAGCGAGTCTTTTCAGATCCCAAATCAGTCAATTGAAATGTGCCACTACCTTTAAGTATTTTTCCATGATGCTCAACATCGCATCGAGATGGTGCTTCCCACAAAGTCACAGTCATTAAATCAAGTAAACCAAAAGATTTAAATTTTGGATAAAACTTATAAAGAGGGCCCGTAAAAGCTGCAATAGAAGTTCCTACACCTTCACTTTGCTTCGAAGTTACCCAGACTTTAGTCTGCAACATCCAATCACCTTGCGATGGCCAATCTGCAATTCTTGACCAGACTTGGTCACGTGGCGCATCAATGATCAAACTTATTGAAAGGGTGCTTGAAGCCAATTTATTTTCGCCCATGCGCAATTGATACTGCTTCATCAACTGTTGTAGTCCAATGAAGTAAGTCACGCATTCCTGGTTTCACAAAATTTTCGACTTCTAAATGCTCAACGAGTGCATGGAGTGGCTGATAAATTCCGTATGGATCAAGAATAATTACTGGCTTGTCATGAAACTTGAGATATCGTCCGACCCAAATTTCAAAGAGCTCTTCAAGGGTGCCAAGTCCGCCTGGCAGAGTAATAAAAGCATCTGATAAATCTTCAATCTTCGCCTTACGCGTGCGCATTGAATCGACCACAATTAACTCGTGGTTATCGTGATCTGCAAACTCAATATCAACCAATTTTTGAGGTATGACACCAATTGTTCGCCCATCTTTACCTCTCGCGCCTCGGGATACAGCGCCCATAGCTGAGATGTGACCGCCGCCAGAAACTAGTTCGGCACCGCTTTGCGCAATACCTGCTCCAAGTTCGAAGGCTAAATCGATATATTTCGAATCAATCGTGGGTGATGAGGAACAAAATACTGCAATGCGCATGACGCACAGGATAGGGGTTAGGCTTAGAACATGTCTTCTTTAGCTCATGGCCATGGAATTGCAACAATTTCCGGGAATTCGGTTTTGGATGTTTGGTATCCAGCTCCGGCACTCGGTGCGCTCTCTGGCGCTCCTGATGCATCTCTTGTTGCAATGGTTGGCGATGATCCGATTCGCGGAGTTACTCGTGAATTAGTTTCACTTCAGATTGATCTCTCTGCAGCTCCCAAAGATGCAAAAGATGCTTATCTCAGACTCCATCTACTTTCTCACCGGTTGGTAAAACCACACGGCCAATCACTCGAAGGAATATTTGGATTACTCGCAAATGTCGTCTGGACTTCTGCAGGACCATGCGCAGTCGATGGATTTGAAGTTACGCGCGCACGATTGAAGGCGCACCACGGACACGTAACGGTATTTGCAGTCGATAAGTTCCCTCGAATGGTTGATTATGTAGTGCCAGCCGGTGTTCGAATCGCCGATGCAGATCGCGTTCGCTTAGGCGCCCATCTTGCGACAGGTACAACTGTGATGCATGAAGGTTTCGTTAACTTTAACGCAGGCACATTGGGAACATCTATGGTCGAAGGACGCATCTCATCTGGAGTCGTCGTTGGAGATGGCACTGATGTTGGTGGTGGGGCGTCAATTATGGGAACTCTCAGTGGTGGTGGAAAAGAAGTTATTTCAATTGGAGAAAAGTGTCTGCTTGGTGCAAATTCAGGACTTGGTATCTCACTTGGCGATAATTGCGTAATTGAAGCAGGTACCTACATCACAGCAGCTGCCAAGGTGAAACTTCCTGATGGTGAAATTGTTAAGGCTGGAACTTTATCTGGAGCAAGTAACCTGCTCTTCCGCAGAAACTCACTCACTGGCGGTCTAGAAGCGGTAATGCGCACAGGCACATGGGGCGGACTTAATTCAGTTTTGCACGCTAACTAGCGAGATTGAAATATGGTGAAGGAATCTTCACACGACTTCTGAAAGTATCTCCACGCAATAACTTTGTCGCTCCATCACTAGCAGTGCCTTTTATATAAGTAACTGCCCCAGCTGAGTTTCTTGAGATTATTTCAAGGCTCACGATGTCTGGAAGTAGAAATGCTGCGGCGACCAGTGGTTGAAGAGCTGAAGCACTCCACGTCGCAAAGCGTGGATTCACTTTAGGATCAAGTCCTGCGGTATCAGGTACAGATTGCGTATAAGTGGTTGGTTGTCCCCATGCATCTTGTGTAGTTTGCGTTGCACCACCGGATGAAGAGAAGAAGTAGGCCTGAATAGGCTTTCCTTTACTCAGAACTGCAAGGCTTGTTGATGAGTCAACATTGGTGCGCATTACCGCCGCTTTCCAGAACACGCCAATCTTTGGCTCAATCTCCTTCGAATACCCAGCAAAATTTTGATCTGAAATATGTGAGTAAACGTGACAATCACAAGAGGGTTTGAGTACATCAATTTTTGACAGTGCATACGAGCGTGAAGCAATTACTTGTGCTTCCAGTGCTGCTGCTGGCCACGCTGATGGAACTTCGCTAATGCCCCAAAGATATTCGTCATGGATGGAGAGTGAGTTCGTTACCTCCATCGCACCTTTAACAACTCTAATCTGCATCTGTCCGTACTTGTAACGAACAGAACTTCCTGGTTGAGAAAAAGTTAAGACAGATGCAGGACCAACCCACCGAATAGTAAATGAGGTGCCTTTGAGTACGCCGCTCGTAGCTACCTTGTCTTGCATCGTGAAAGTAACCTTCTGTTTAGCTGTCAATGTAAGCGCGGGTGGTACGCCAGTTGCTGATCCAATATCTCCTGCAAATATTTGAACCTGCGAATCAGGTGAAGTGCTCACAAATGCTGCGGTATGCAATGCATGTCCAACATTCACGCGAATAGTTTGTGTATCAACAGTTGGCGTGACAACTACATCTTTGTAGTAATAATTTAGGATTGCTGTTGCGCTTTCGCCGGCAAGTGCGCGATTTTTCGCGCCAATCTGACTCATTCCAACGCCATGCCCATACCCAGAACCTGTAAATGAAAAAGCTGCCGGAATTTCAGCCTGAGCTGGTGTTGAAAGCGTTAGTGCAATGACAATTGCCAGAGAAAAAGATTTATACATCCTCATCTGACGATGCGCTCTTTCTTGCATCTACAAATTCGCAATAAGCAGCGATAACCTCTGAAGGTTTTCCACGCATCATCAACTTGCCCTTGTTGAGCCAAATCACTTCGTTACAAATATCTTCAATCGTTGCAAGTGCATGACTAACAAGAATGAGGGCGCGATCTGATGTGCGAAGTTCTTTGATTCTATTCAGACTTTTTTCCTTAAATTTGGCATCTCCCGTACTAAGCGCTTCATCAATAATGAGAATATCTGGCTCAACTACTGCGGCCACTGAAAATGCTAATCGTGCATACATTCCAGATGAATATGTACGCATGGGAGCATCAATTGCTTCGCCAAGTTCAGAGAAATCAGCAATGGCATCGAAATTCTTATCAATTTCATCTCGAGACATTCCAGCTGCAAGTCCGCCTAGGTATACATTGTCACGGCCAGTCATAGATGGGTTAAAGCCAACGCCCAATGCCAGGAGCGTGCTGACGCTTCCAAAAACTTCTATGCGCCCTTGAGTCGGCGGCACAATGCCGGAGATAACGCGCATCAGAGAAGATTTTCCTGCACCATTTGAGCCGATAATTCCCAAGACAGTCCCGTAGTGAACATCGACATTTATCTCATTGAGTGCACGCACGACTCGAGTATGTTTCTTTCCACGGCCCACCGTCTTTAAACGTGCCTTAAGAGTTGGCTTCTTGTCGATAGAAGTTGTGTAAGTAAGTCCCAGATCTTTTACTGAGACAGCGATTCCATGAGGAATGTGATCGTGGTTAAAGTCTGACAGCGAAATCACGCTCCCTCGATAAGAAGAAGTAGCTTCCAATAAAGAAGATTGCTATCGCCCAGATGGATGCGTGGATGAGCCCCATCTTGGTCGGCGCTTGCGCATGTACAACTACGCGTGACCATGAATCCAAGAGGTAGAAAATTGGATTCGCAATCTCAACTTTCTTGATTCTTTCAGAGATATTTACCGCTTCATAGAGAACTGGCGATAAATAGAGAAGGCTTCGAGTCAGGTAAGGAAGCATGCTTGAGATATCACGGAAATAAACATTGATGCAGGAAATCAAAATAGCCATCCCTAGAGACATCACTAGCGCGATGAAAAAGATTGGGATCGCCCACAACATCTGCCAAGAGTAAGGAAGGCCAATAACTGCGTGAATCACGACAAAAACAAGAACAGTAGGGATAAATTTAAAGAGCGCGATTACGGTAGCTGAAATGGGAAGCATGATCCGAGGAAAAGAAGTGTTAAGAATGAGCCTCTGCCCTGAAGTAATTGCCTTAACTCCGCCCGTAAGACTATTTGCGATTAAATAGAAGAGAAAGAGTGAGGCGGTGAGATGTCCAAATCGCGTGGAATCGCTGCTTCCGCCAATGACGTAGATCAATAGAAAATAAACTGCAGACAGGAGTAGTGGATTAAGAATTAGCCACAATTGGCCGAAGATAGAACCGTAATTCTGTTCGCGAAGTTCAGATCGAGAAAATTCAGCGATGAAGGTACGGCGGCTCCAGAGTGAGCGCAGATAATCACGCATCGGCGGTAAGCCAGCACGGAATGGCTCATATACAACTAAAGGCTTATCCACGTGCGAAAGGCTACCGCAGGCTCTAACTACTTAATCTGATGAAGACGCGAGAGTCTTGGGAGAAGTGAGGAATCCAGCACCCCAAGCGAAATGCATCGTGGGCAGAACGATGAGTAAGCGGAAAAAATCACTTATGGTGGTTGCAATTTTTACGGCCGCTCCAATAACGAAGAGAAGATAAATTGCTGCTGGAATATAAAAAATTCCAGAGATCGCTGCGCCGAGTATTAGAGAAAAAACAAATCCACTGAGTGCAACTGGTGGTGCTAGATACCGGTAATTAATAGTTCCAGCATGCCGCCTAGAGACAACTCTGCGCCATCTTCCATATTCAAAATATTGTTTAGCGAGCGCCTTTACATTTGCGCGTGGCCGATAAGTAACGTGAAGTCTTGGATCGAAATAAACGATTCCACCATTTTCGCGTAATCGAAAATTTAGCTCCCAGTCTTGGGCGCGAGTAAACCGCTCATCGAAGCCACCAATTGCAACAAGTGCTTCTCTTCGAAATGCACCGAGGTAGACCGTATCTACTTCACCCGCTGCTCCCCCGGTATGAAAACGAGATGCACCAACTCCAAATGGGCTGCGCATCGCACCAGCTACTGCTTTCTCAAACCCTGTGGTGCCAATTGCCGCCATTACTCCACCGACATTTACTGCGCCAGTCTTATTCAGAATTTCAACAACAAGTGTCAGATAATTATGTGGAATCTGAGCATGTCCATCTACACGAACTATCACTGCACTCCTCGACTTATTGAGCGCAAGATTAAGTCCAGCTGCAGTTCTGCCTGTTGGGTTTTGAACAATGACAACTCGCGGATCAGTTTCTGCAAGTTTTTGAGCAATCACCAAGGTGCGATCTCGTGATGGACCTATAGCTAAAATTACTTCAAAGGGGCCTTGGTAATCCTGAGAAAGAATTGAGTGCACTGCACCTTCAAGATGCGCTTCCTCATTAAGAACCGGAAGTATCACGCTGATTGCAGGGTGCGGTGAGCCAATTAACTCATGTGTTGGTGTCGACATAACCCCTCCACGCTATCGTCCAAGTACCCTACGGATGTGAAATCACCACGTGCGATTCGGATAATTACATCACTCTCTGTGGGTGTTGTCTTGGTTGCATCGCTATCGTGGCTTGGATTAGGTCAAGTAAGTGGTCAAATCTCACGTATTAATGTCTTTGGAAACCTCAAGGATCGCCCAGAGAAAACTTCTCGGGCGCTTAATTATCTTGTCGTAGGTTCAGATTCACGTGAAGGTTTAACCAAAGCGCAGATTAAGTTTCTTCGCGTTGGAAGTACCGCTGTAGCAGCTGGCGGGCGTTCAGACACAATGCTTTTAGTGCACATTAGCAAGAGTCGTGATGCTGCATACATAGTTTCTCTTCCTCGAGATACTTTAGTTGTAATTCCTGCACATAAAAGTCAAGATGGAAAATTAGATATTCCAGAACGCCCCGGAAAACTCAATGCAGCATTCGCTTTTGGTGGCGCTCCACTCTTAATCCAAACAATTGAGAAGAAGACAAATCTTAAGATTGACCACTACATCGAAGTCAGTTTTGCAGGATTCACTGGTGTCGTTGATGCACTCGGGGGAATTCAAGTCTGTTCAAAGGTTGCAATTAATGACCCTAAGAGCCACCTTGTCATGAGCGCTGGAACGCACATCCTAGGTGGACTCGAGGCGCTTAAATATGTACGCACTCGTGATTTTGATGGTCGCGGAGATATCGGTCGAATGGAACGTCAGCAACAATTTGTGAGCGCTGTGCTTCGCAAAGCAACCAGCAGTGGAGTCCTGCTGAATCCAATTAAAATGGCAAAGTTTTATAACGCCACCATCTCTACTGTAAAGATGGATGAAGGCGTAAATAAGAACGATCTTCTGACTCTTGCAAAACAGATGAGAAATTTATCCTCTGGAAAGGTCCGCACATTAACTGTGCCACTTTCAGATCCCAATGGAAATTATCCAGGTGTGGGTTCAGTCGTGATTTGGGATGTTAATCTGGCAAAAGATCTGTGGACTCGAATTCGCGATGATGCAGCACTGGTTGATGAAATAAAACCTTCACCGAAAGCAACTACCCCTCCTGCGATGGTAGACAAGTTCAAGAGTAAAACTGCTGCTGAAAATCCATGTGCGGCATCTAAATAGCGGCGTAAATAACGATTTTCAATTGACTCTGCAATAGACTCCACTACATGGCTCTGAAACTCTCAGTAATTGGTTGCGGCTATTTAGGTGCAACTCACGCTGCATGCATGTCTTCACTTGGCTTCGAAGTCATCGGCATCGATACCGATCAGAGCAAGGTAGATCTCTTATCTCGAGGTGAACTTCCCTTCTATGAGCCAGGTTTAGATACTCTCCTTGCTGCAGAGATGAAGACTGGTCGCCTCTCATTTACAACTGACTTCTCGGCCGTTGCAGATGCCGATGTTCACTTTATCTGTGTTGGTACTCCGCAAAGCAAGGATGGACTTGCCGCAGATCTCACATATGTAAAAGCTTCGGTTGCAGCAATTGCGCCACACCTTAAAGAAGGCTCACTTGTTGTTGGAAAATCTACCGTTCCAGTTGGTACCGCTCAATTACTTCGTGACCAATTGAGCACATCAGCTCCACAAGCTGACCTTGCATGGAACCCTGAATTTCTCAGAGAAGGTTTTGCCGTAGAAGATACTTTGACACCAAACCGACTTGTGGTCGGTGTTGCAAATGATCGTGCAGAAGAAATTCTCAAAGAGGTCTATAAGCCAATTATCGATTTGGGAACTCCATGGATTCGCGCAGACTTGCCCACAGCCGAACTAGTTAAAGTTGCAGCCAACTCATTCTTGGCGACGAAAATTTCATTTATCAATGCAATGGCTGAAGTATGTGAAGCAGCAGGCGGAGATGTCACAGTTCTTGCTAAGGCAATCGGATACGACCCACGAATTGGGAACCGCTTCTTGCAGGCAGGCATTGGTTTCGGTGGAGGATGTCTACCTAAAGATATCCGTGCGTTTATGGCACGCGCCCAGGAACTTGGAGCAGATCAAGCACTCGAATTCTTACGTGAAATCGATGCCATCAATTTGCGTGCTCGCCAGCGCGTGATTGATGTCGTGCGCGCTGATCTCTCCGAAGATTTAACTCAATACAAGATTGCAGTTTTAGGTGCGACATTTAAACCAGATAGCGATGATGTTCGCGATTCCCCAGCTTTAGATATTGCAGCTCAGCTGCAAGCAGCAGGTGCCACAGTCGTTGTCCATGATCCTAAGGGGATCGAACCTGCACGAAAGAGATTCCCAAATCTTGATTACCAGGAGAAAGTTGTTGATGCAGTTAAAGGTGCAGATGCAATATTGCACTTAACTGAATGGAAGGAATATCGCGAACTAGATCCTTCGGTAATCGGTCAATTAGTGAAGTCTAAGTTCCTTATCGATGGACGTAATATGTTAGATCGAAACCTTTGGCGCGCAGCAGGTTGGCGTGTACATGCGCTTGGCAGATCTGACTAAAAACCAGTTTTCTGATTGCGGCGGGCGCTCAATTGAGCGCCCTTTGCTTTTGCCTCATCGGTTAGCTCAGACAATTGTTTCTCAATCTTCTTGGCAACAGCAGTATCAGAAGACCCAATAATTCGAGCTGCAAGAATTCCGGCATTCTTTGCATTATCGATTCCAACAGTTGCAACTGGAATTCCGCCAGGCATCTGCACAATTGAAAGTAGCGAATCCATTCCTTCAAGGTTTTTCAGTGAAACTGGAACTCCAATTACTGGGAGAGTTGTAAGAGATGCAACCATTCCTGGAAGGTGTGCAGCTCCACCGGCGCCAGCGATAATTACTTTGTAACCTTTGGAAGCAGCAGTCTTTGCGAAATCAACCATCTCCTCTGGCATGCGATGAGCAGAGACAACATCTGCGCTGTAACTAATTCCAAGCGCATCGAGGGCCTTTGCAGCCTCTTCCATCACTGGCCAATCAGAATCTGAGCCCATGATGATTGCTACATCTTTACGATCACTCATCGATTTCTCCACTCATGTAGTCACGGGCGTGCTTCACATCTGTGGTTAATTGTAGAAGGTCAGAACCCACTGCTGTGACATGGCCAATCTTGCGGCCTATGCGTACTTCCTTCTTATATTGGTGAAATTTTATATCTGGATTGCGAGCCATGAGATGAAGATAAGGTCGATACATATCTGTCTTTTCGCCACCTAATATATTTCCCATTACAGCAAAATCGTGCGTCATTGCTGGATCACCTAGAGGTAAATCTAAAATCGCTCGAAGATGTTGCTCGAACTGACTTGTACGAGAACCGTCAATTGTCCAATGGCCCGAATTATGTGGGCGCATCGCCAATTCATTAATGTAGAGATGCTCCCCTTTTACAAACATTTCAACGGCCATGACACCAATAACGCCTACTTCTTGTGCAATATCTAAAGCTAACTTTTGGGCCTGCTCTGCAATCTCGGGTGCAACACTCTGTGCTGGCGTAATTGTGAGAGTACAGATTCCATCTTCTTGAATAGTTTCAGTTGGTGCCCACGAAGTTGCCTGGCCATGAGGTGAACGTGCGACCATCACTGCAATCTCAGAATCAAATGAGATGTGCTCCTCGATAAGAACTCTGGGGGTAGTTTTTAAGACTTCAGCAAGCTCGTCTTGTGAGTTAATTTTCCAGACTCCACGGCCGTCATATCCGCCGGAAATTGCCTTTGCAATGAGTGGGTATTGATCTACCTCTTGAGTGCTTGTCACAACTTTCCACGTTGGCGCCGGAAATGATTGCAACTTGGCACGCATTTCTGCTTTATCTTGTGAATAAAGAAATGCCGTCGAAGGCGGGTAGACACGCACGCCAGATGCTTCTAAACCTTTGATGACTGACAGCGGAACAAGCTCGTGCTCAAAAGTAACTACATCGCATTGGGCAGCAAATGACTTTAAGGATTCTAAATCGTTGTAATCGCCAATGATGTGATGTGTAATTTGAGCACCAGAGTCATCTGCACTTTGAGCGAAGAGAATAAGATTTACACCGAGCGCAGTAGCTGGTGCAACCATCATCCGTGCGAGTTGACCCGCACCAATAACACCAACTGTTGGAAAACGTTCGCTCATTGTCTTATCGTAGATGAACGATGTCTCCAACTGTAATTCGAGCGCCATCTTCCAAAATCAACTCTCCGGCAGGCGTTATTCCGACCGCTACTCCAGATTTATTAGCTGACCCTGGTAATTCGGCCCGAATATGTGAGCCAATTGTTATGCAATGCTCCAAGTAAAGATGGCGTAAATCTTCTCCATCTTCCCAGCGTTTGAAGAGATCCTCTACTTGATTGAGTAAGGCTGAAAGAATCGTATTGCGATTAAGCTCTTTGAATCCATGAATCTGAAGTGAAGTCGCATGCGAAACAGGTAGCTCTGTCTCGCTCATAGCGACATTAATTCCAACGCCAATAATTACTCCAGATTGCGCTGCCTGGGCAATGATTCCCCCAAATTTTCCATCTTTAATAAGTAAATCATTTGGCCACTTCAGTGATGTAGTAACTTCTGGATCTAAAGAAGAGATTGCGAAAATAACTGCAAGGCCAGTCAGAAGAGGCAGGAAAGACCAATCACTCTTTTCACGACGTGGTTCTAGATAGAACGAGAACATCAGTGCTGAAGAAGCAGGTGCATCAAATTTTCTATCTAATCTTCCACGGCCGGCACTTTGATAATTAGTTGTAATTACTTCGCCATTGATTGCCTTGGATTGTGAAATTAATTGAGCCAAATCATCTTGAGTCGATCCGGTGACTTCGACCACGCTTACTCGCCAGTACCGCGAGATTTTTTCTGCGATGAGCGAACTATCCAGCGCTGGTCTTGGCGTATCGGTACTCACGACTAGTACCTTATGTTCATGAGCCCAGATATGCACACTACCGCGGGAAAAATAGAAGACCTTCGTGAACGAATTGATGAAGCTGTCCATGCTGGTTCAGCCAGAGCGGTAGAGAAACAACATGTAAAAGGTAAAGGCACAGCCCGTGAGCGTATCGATATGCTCGTTGATCCAGATTCCTTTACTGAAATTGATGAATTTGCTCGCCACCGTGCTCAAAACTTTGGCATGGAGAAAAACCGTCCGTATGGCGACGGTGTAATTATTGGTACAGCTACCGTTGATGGAAGACCGATTGCTCTGTACTCGCAAGACTTCACAGTATTCGGTGGCTCACTTGGCGAAGTGCATGCAGAAAAGATTGTAAAAATCGCTGAGTTCGCATTGAAATCTGGCATTCCTTTAATTGGAATCAACGATTCGGGTGGAGCGCGTATTCAAGAAGGAGTTGCATCGCTCAATGGTTACGGAAAGATTTTCCGCCTCAATACTCGATCATCTGGTGTTATTCCTCAAATTTCGTTGATTCTTGGCCCATGTGCTGGTGGCTCTGCATATTCACCTGCGCTCACAGACTTCACAGTGATGGTGAATGAAACGTCAAATATGTTTATTACTGGCCCTGACGTAATTAAGACAGTGACCGGTGAAGATGTCGGAATGGAAGAACTCGGTGGAGCGCTTACACATAATACAAAGTCAGGAAATGCGCATTACTTGGCAGATTCTGAAGCTGATGCAATTGATTATGTAAAAGCACTGCTGTCATACCTTCCTTCAAATAATATGGATGGCTCACCCGTGCTGCCACCAACACAGAACCTAGATAAGAACGCAGCTGATACAGCCCTGAATACATTGATTCCAGATAGCCCTAACCAGCCTTATGACATGAAGAATTTGATTCATGCAATCGTCGATGAAGGCGAATTCCTAGAGGTACATGCTCTCTATGCGCCAAACATCGTCGTAGGTTTTGCGCGTATCGAAGGACAATCAGTTGGTGTGATTGCAAACCAGCCTTCACAACTTGCTGGAACCCTCGATATCAATTCATCTGAGAAAGCTGCGCGTTTCTTACGTTTCTGCGATGCATTTAGCATTCCAATTCTTACCCTTGTAGATGTGCCTGGGTTTATGCCCGGAACTGAGCAGGAATGGAATGGAATCATCCGCCGCGGAGCTAAGTTGCTCTACGCATATGCTGAAGCTTCTGTGCCACTCGTAACCCTCATTACTCGCAAGGCCTATGGTGGTGCATTTATCGTTATGGGATCTAAATACCTAGGTAGCGACATTAACTTTGCTTGGCCTACTGCAGAGATTGCAGTGATGGGTGCACAAGGAGCGGTAAATATTCTCTATAGAAAAGATTTGGCAGAAGCAAAAGATCAAAGCGCCAAGCGAACCGAGCTCATAAGTGAATATACCGAGAAGTTCTCAAATCCATACCTTGCAGCAGAGCGTGGAACAATTGATAGCGTCATTGAACCGGAAGATTCCCGCCAGTACATCACGAAGGCATTTCGTACCTTAAAAACTAAGAGAGATACTCTGCCTGCTCGTAAGCACGGAAATATTCCTCTGTAACAATGAAATTTTCTGTCACATCGGGCAACCCAACGCCCGAAGAACTTCTCGCGCTTCAGGCAGTTTTGGCCAACCATAAAGCAGTGGAGTTAAAACCTGTTATTAAGCGAAGCGCTTTTGGGATTCCTCAATTGCGCCAGCCACTTCCACATCAATCTAAATTTGGCTCACGGAAGTCTGGATAATGCCACGTATCGTTCTTGCCTCACAGTCAAAGTCACGCCGCAGGCTATTAGAGGATGCGGGTCTTTCGCCAACTATCATCGTAAGTAACGTTGATGAGGAGACTGATTTCTTTAGCGCAATGACACCAGAAGATATGGTCATTGCACTTGCTATATCAAAGGCACACACTGTGCGAGAAATGATTGATTACCCTGCAATCATCATTGGATGCGATTCAACTTTTGATGTTGATGGAGTTTCATTTGGAAAACCTGGAACTCCAGAGATTGCAATCGATAGAGCAAAGAAGATTAGTGGGCGGACGGGTTTACTCCACACCGGACATTGCATCATCGATACTGACCGCGGTGTAGAAATTTCTGATCGAGTCACAACAAAAGTCACATTTACTGAGATGTCTGATGAAGAGATTGCAGACTATGTCGCATCAGAGGAACCACTGCACGTTGCTGGTGGCTTTACCCTCGATGGCTTTGGTTCTCCATTTATTCCGGTGATTGAGGGCGATTACACAAATGTAGTTGGCATCTCAATGCCTTTCCTACGTACCGCGATGAAGCAACTTGGATATTCTTGGCCACAAGTTAAGGAGATGTCATGAAGCGCGTACTGATAGCTAATCGAGGAGAAATTGCTCTTCGCGTTATCCGTGCGTGTAAAGATCACGGCCTGGAAAGCGTTGCCATGTACTCTGAAGAAGACCGTGATGCGCTGCACGTAACCAGTGCGGATTTTGCATATTCACTGAACGGTACAGTCGCTAAAGATACCTACTTAAATATTCCAAAGATTATTGCACTTGCTCGCGAAGCAAAGGCAGATGCAGTTCACCCAGGTTATGGATTTCTTTCAGAGAATGCTGATTTTGCCCAAGCGGTAATCGATGCTGGATTGATTTGGATTGGGCCTCCCCCTGCTGCAATTAGCGCACTGGGAGATAAAGTTTCGGCAAGGCGAATCGCATCTATTGCTGGTGCACCACTTGTTGCAGGAACTAAAGATCCAGTAACGGGACATGAAGAAGTTCTAGCATTTGCTAAAGAACATGGGCTTCCCGTTGCAATTAAGGCTGCATTCGGCGGTGGTGGTCGAGGGCTCAAAGTCGCTCGCACAATGGAGGAAATCCCAGAGCTCTACGCATCTGCAGTTCGTGAAGCAATCGCAGGTTTTGGCCGAGGTGAATGTTTTGTCGAACGCTATTTAGATAAGCCTCGACACGTTGAAACTCAAGTTCTCGTTGATAAGCATGGTCATGCAGTCGTTGTCTCAACTCGCGATTGTTCTCTACAGCGTCGTCACCAGAAATTGGTAGAAGAAGCTCCCGCCCCATTCTTAACTGATGCTCAGAATGAAGAGCTCTATCGCTCAAGTAAAGCGATAATGAAAGAGGCTGGTTATATTGGTGCCGGAACATGCGAATTCCTCGTTGGCGTCGATGGAACAATTTCTTTCCTCGAGGTTAATACACGTCTCCAGGTGGAGCATCCAGTTTCTGAAGAAGTTGCTGGCATCGATCTAGTTCGTGAGCAATTCCGGATTGCGATGGGTGAAAGTCTTGGCTTTGATGATCCTGAAATTAGAGGCCATTCCATT
>Ga0209084_1001564_pt1 | contig 18916 bp, 19 predicted proteins | sample C_130820_MF_Meta_FD_187309 | JGI IMG/M metagenome (GOLD analysis project Ga0209084, IMG submission 187309) | Freshwater microbial communities from Lake Croche, Canada to study carbon cycling - C_130820_MF_MetaG (SPAdes) (version 2) | ecosystem: Environmental > Aquatic > Freshwater > Lake...
AAATATTGAAGGACTTCCTCCATGTGTGCGCTCCTGCTAGCTTTTAGCAGGACCAGGTCGCCCTGAGTGGCAAATGAGGAGAGAAGCTTGGCTGCCGCAGCATTGTCCGAAACGACGCGCACATCCGAAAGCCCTGCCTTCGAAGCCGCAGCAGCGATTGCAGAAGCTTCTTCACCTACGGTGATCAGCGTGGAGAGTACGACAGTAGCCTTGGACCCTACGCTTTCGTATCCCGTAGCCGCATGAATTCCCAATTCCCCCATCCTTCCAAGAACAGCAATCTTGCGACCCGGCATGGAAATTCCCTCAAGCGTCTCAAGAGCGGCTATCATCGATTCGGGATTCGCATTGTAAGTGTCGTCCAGAAAAGTCACGCCTCGCCGGATCACCTTGGCCAGTCGTCCTGAACTCAAGGTGGCACCAGCAAGTCCCGAAACGCACTTCTCCAGCGTGATGCCGCACTGCAATCCCGCCGCAATTGCTAGAAGGGCATTGCCGACCATATGCCGACCCGGCACCGGAAGGACGGCTTCGGCTCTTCCGAACTCTCCCTCGATCACAAAACGTGTCTCGTCGAGGCCGCATCGAATCCCCGTGGCCCTGAGGTCTCCCCGATCGAACCCAACCTGCAAGACACGGGCCGATGTTCTGGAAGCGAGCTCCTTGGCAAAATCATCCTCAACCGGGATGATCGCATACCCTCCGGACGGCAGCTTCTCTAAAAGATCTCCCTTCTCGGCCGCGATTTCTTCACGACTCCCAAGATGCTCGATGTGGGCGTTTCCGATATTTGTGATAATGCCGATCTCCGGCCTAGCCAATCCGGCAAGCGGCGCGATCTCACGACGGTGATTCATTCCGATCTCCCAGACGGCAGCTTCATCCTCAAGATCGGCGGTTAGGATGGAGAGAGGAAGACCAATCTCATTGTTCAGATTACCCAGAGTGGCTGTTGTGCGTAGGAATGAGCGAAGCACGGCCGCTGTAAAATCCTTCACGGAGGTCTTACCGCTACTGCCGGTGATGGCAATAGCACGAAGCGTTAGTCTGGAGCGCCACGCTGAGGCAAGGAGTGCGAGTCCTGTCATTGCATCCGGCGTACTCAGAATACCAAACCCGTGAGGCAAACCCGCCGGAGGTTCACCATCGCAGAGAGCCCCGACAGCCCCCTTCGCAGCGGCTTCAGCGATGAATTGATTCCCGTCGAAACGTCCCCCCCTGAGCGCGACATAGAGATCACCGGCGTCGATCGAACGCGTATCCTTGCCGATGCGGCTCACCATGCTATCGGGGTTACCAGCAATAAGAGCTGCGCCACACATTCCGGCTATCTCGGAAAGGGAAATCGGATTCATCGTCTCGCTTCCTCCCTCTCATCAAATTCCTTCCCAGCCATTGCGTGGGCAGTGACCCTGACGTCGTCAAAAGGGTGACGGCCGGACTCTGTCTCCTGGTAATCCTCGTGTCCCTTGCCCGCTACCAGCACGATATCCCCCGGCGCAGCGATCTCCACAGCACGCCTGATAGCGCTCTCACGATCGACATAGCTTTCATGGCCCCGGGCACGGAAGCCTCTAGCTGCCTCGTTCATGATCTCCAGGGGATCCTCGCCGCGGGGGTTGTCGGAGGTGAGAATCACGCGATCCGAATTCTGCTCGACGGCAGCCGCCATGAGAGGACGCTTGGCCCGGTCACGATCACCCCCGCAACCGAAAACCGTGATGATTCGGGCGGGATTTAGCTGCCGAAGTGTACTGAGTACATTCACCAGCGCATCAGGCGTGTGGGCGTAGTCGACAAAGGCCTGGAAATTCCGCTTTACAGGAACGCGCTCCAGGCGTCCCGGAACTTGGGGGATCGTCGCGACAGCGGCAATGGCACGGCGCAGTTCAAGTCCCATAGCAGAGGTAGCAGCCAATGCGGCGACGGTGTTGTAAACATTGAAGAGACCGATCAGCGGAGTGCGGACCAGATAGCTTCTCCCCTTGGCATCCAATCGGAAGATGGTGCCAGTCGCGGTGTAAGTAATGTCACTGGCGCGGAAATGACAGCTGCTTCCCTGACCGTAGGTGATGATCGGGACACCCTGAATACGGTCGAGTAGGCGATGCCCGTATCGGTCATCGGAGTTGATGATCGCACGTCCCTTTTTCTTGGTCTGCTTTGCAAGTCCCGTGAAGAGCAGGCGTTTCGCCTCGAAGTACTCTTCCATCGATCCGTGGTAGTCGAGATGGTCCTGGGTGAGATTGGTAAAGATGGCGGCATCGAACTCGACCCCTCCAATGCGGTGCTGTATCAGCGCATGGCTGGAGACCTCAAGCGCTGCAGCACGAAATCCACCATCCTTCATGATGGCCAGCATACGCTGTAGGTCGATCGACTCGGGCGTGGTTCTGGAAGCAGGCTCGACGATGCCCGGAAGGACATACTCAATCGTCCCGACAAGCCCGCAAGGACGGCCTACTACATCGCACAGATGCCTGATGATCCAGGCCGTGGTTGTCTTGCCGTTCGTTCCGGTGACACCGGCCACGGCAAGCGATTCCGAGGGATGTCCGTAGAAGGACGCCGACAGTGCGGCCATCGCCACACGCGCATCGGGAACCCTCACAATAGGAACCCCTGCTATCGAGGGAATCTCTTTTCGCGAAATGTCTTTATCTGTCACGACCGCAATGGCTCCCTTTTCGATCGCCTCACTGACAAAGTGGATTCCGTTTTCGATGGATCCTGGAATCGCAATAAAGAGATCACCGCCACGGACAGATCGCGAATCGCAACTCAGGCCCATGACCGTCACATCGGGACTCCCCATGACGGAGATCACCGGGGTGGATTGAATGAGTGTTTCTAGATTCATGTCAGAAATATTCATCTGACACTCACGGCAGCTGTACCGGAACCTTGCTTGGAAAGGGATTCCCCAGGTTCGGGGTCCATATCGAGGTATCGGGCGGTTTTCCCTCCTATTTTTGAAAAGACGGGGCCGGCCACCGAACCGCCGTAGTTCGCTGTCTCGCCCAACTTGGCATCATCCACGATGACGATTCCCATGATTCTCGGTTTATTAACTGGGAAAAAGCCGGCAAACGAGACGATGTATCGCCCCTCTAGGTATCCCCCATGGGGACTGATTTTCTGGGCAGTACCTGTCTTGCCGGCGACGCGGTATCCCTCGACCCGCGCTAGCGGTGCAGTTCCCTGGTTGCCGACAACCTTCTCCAGCGCATTGGCAATGTAGTTGGCACTCTCCGCCTTCACCACTTGAGCAACGGGAGGTTCTTGAAGTTCAGCGCTTCCCTCACCTTTGTTCAGAACGAGTTTCGGCTTCAGGAGCTTGCCGCCGTTGGCGATAGCGGACATCGCCATCACCATCTGGATGGGTGTCACGCTGATTGACTGGCCAAAAGCCATGCGCGTCTTTGTCAGCATATCCCAACGGTGTGGTGGGTTTACCAGCCCCGGGATTTCTCCAGGAAGAGGGATTCCCGTGCGGGTGCCGAATCCGTATTTCCTGACATAGTCATAGAACAGCTGATCCTTCATTCTCAGCGAGATCTTGGCGGCACCCACGTTAGAGGACTTCATGAGGATCTCGGGAATACTAAGATCACCGCTACCATGGTGGTCCTTGATGATCTTCCCCCCGTAGGAAAAGTGTCCGTTCTCACAAAAGATCCGGGTCTTGTCGTCGACGATCCCCTCATTATATGCGGCTGATGTGACGATGATTTTGAATACCGATCCCGGTTCATACATGTCCGAGATGGCGCGGTTACGCATTTGATCCGCCTTCGCCTCGTTGAATTTGTTCGGGTCGTAGTTCGGCCTGCTGGCAAGCGCCAAAATCTCACCTGTATTGGGATCTGCAAGAATAGCCGTCGCCGAGGCAGGGTGATTTGTCTTGTAGGCCTCATCTACCTCGCGCTCTGCGATCGCCTGCAGACCCATATCAATAGAGAGACGGATATCCGATCCGTTTTCGGGAAGCTCCTCCTGACCGCGATAGACCACAATCTCCCTTCCCTTGCGGTCGTGTTCGATCATCCTGAACCCCTCCTGGCCAGTCAGGGTAGCATCGCAGGTCTTCTCGATCCCATCAGCCCCGTGCCCGGTGTGATCGACATATCCCAGCACATCGCAGAGCATCTCCCCGTTGGGATAACTCCTTACCGATCCCTCCTGAAGATAGAGGCCGTGAAGATTCGCTTTCTCCAGTGCTCTCATCATGTCCTGGGCCTTCTCTTCAGAAACCCTTTTGCGGATTACCACATACTTGCTCTTGGTTGTGAGCTTCTCCGTTAGTTCCTTGACGGGCACTTCCAAAAACGGAGCCGCCAGCATGGCAAGTGCTGCCGGATCATGAATGCGGGAGCCATCGGCATAGACCATCTGCACGGGAATGTTCACTGCTAGTTCCTCGCCGTTTCTGTCGAGGATACGCCCTCGACGAGCTGAAATCACTTGTCTGGTCTCGTGCTTCTCCGCGGCTATTTCTTGATAGTAGTCGTGCTTAAGGATCTGCAGGTGGATCAACCGCCATGCAAAAGCTGTGAAGACGAGGACCAGCAGGGCACAGACAACCCCGATGCGCCTGCCCATACTCTTCACCTGTTAATGGAGCGCTGAGGAACCCCGGGACCGAACCGGCTTTCCGGATCGCGAGAGGCCGTGCGCAGAACCCCATCAACTTCCGCCGGACCGGGCGGCGTGACACGGGCAATCGCCGTGTCGCGGATTGCCTGAAGTGTTATGTATCCATCGTCCAGGCGGTGCTGCAGAGCGCCCCGTGAGGTCATGGAGGTGATCTTCGCCTTCAGCGCCTCATCCCTGGCCTCCTCCTCCCGGAGGGTAGCCTCGATAAGGCGGGACTGATTGCCGACAGCATGTTGCTGGTTCTTGAGATAGACGAAGAAGAGCCCGGCAAGGCAGATCAGAAAAACGATGACCAGCCACCTTGCGAGGAAGTTTACCTCGATCGTGTTTGTGGTGCGGCGACGATTCACGCTCATGGTCGGACTCCCTGTTTCAGCGTTGAGGTTGATCCGAGTCGTTCGACAACCCTCAGTCTGGCGCTGCGCGAACGGGGATTGGAGGAAAGCTCATCCGGCGTGGCTGTCACGGATCGTGGGGTGAGCGCCTCAAAGAGGTGCTCGGGATTCGGACGGGGAGCGGGCCATGTGGGATCGTCGATCTCGCTCATCGCGTGACGGCGGAAGAAATGCTTCACGATCCGGTCCTCTAGCGAGTGGAAGGTAATGACGGCCAGTCGTCCTCCAGGTGCCAGAAGGGACGTGAACGTAGGCAATGCACGTTCCAGCGAACCGATTTCGTCATTCACGGCGATGCGGAGCGCCTGGAAGACACGGGTCGCAGGGTGACGAGGCCCCGTACGTCCGGCGGCTATCAACTCGGCAAGCTCTGCGGTGCTCGCGATCTGTTTTTTCTCACGCGCCCGAGCTATGCGTGCCGCAAACTGAATGGCACGGGGCTCATCGCCATACTCACGGAAGATGCGGGCAAGCTCTGGGGCAGGTGCCGTGTTCACCAAGTCGGCAGCGGTCATCCCCGTGTTTCCCATGCGCATGTCGAGAGGTCCTTCACGCTGGAAGGAAAAACCTCGCTCCGGAGTGTCGAGTTGGTGGGAAGACACCCCGAGGTCGAGTAATACCCCGTCGATCTGACCGATTCCGAGGGCAGACAAGGCTTCTATCGCACCGGTGAAATTTCCCTCCACTGCAGTAAAGCTTTCGCCGTGGGAGACAAGAAACTCACGTGTGTGTGACAGAGCCTCTGGATCGCGATCAAAACCGATAACCCGCGCCCCGCCCTTTAGCAGTAAACTGCTGTGGCCTCCCCCCCCCAGGGTCCCATCGATGATGGTACGGCCGGGAGCGGGGCGCAGGAATTCGACGACCTCCTTGGCCAGAACGGGTTCGTGGCGGAAAGAGGTGCTCATGAAAGGGGTGGAAGGTGTGAAAAGAGAGAAAGTTGTCGTCGCTAGGTCGTGATGGGCCCTGAGAAATCTGTTGCGTCTAAGTTTGTGTTGGATGCGGGTCATCGGTTCATGCGGCTCAGAGACCGATCAGCTCGGCCACCTGACGGTAGGATGCGGATTCCTCCGCACTTACGACGGCCCAGCGTTTGGCGTTCCAGATTTCAAAACGTCTACGGCCGCCGACTAGCACGACATCTCCCTTGAGCTTCACGAAATCGCATTGCTCATCGGGAAGAAGGACCCTGCCGTTGCTGTCTGCGGAAACAGATCGCGCCTGTCCATAAAATGCGCGGATCGCCTTGCGTCGTTCAGGCGCGGAAGCGCCGCTCTGCTCGATGCGTGACTCGATCGAATCGAACTCCTCGGGAGGCATCACGATGAGGCAATCACCCGACGGTCCGGGAATTGCATGGAACTCATCCGGGCCCCCGCTCAACCAAGCTGCCGGTATCGTGACACGATTTTTCGCATCCATGGACCTCTCGAAAGTCCCGGCGTAGGTGATCGATTTGGAGGTGGCTTTGGTCATTGGGAGCGCAGCGGGAAGAAAGAACACTTTCCTCCACTACGCCCCACTTTTTCCCACCAAAAGAGAAAAGGGTCAACGTAAAAAATAAAAAGAGGAAAATTAAGTGGGGTTTATGACCTCATCCCATCTTAAAATCGCCTAGGGAAGCGCTGATTAATGGATAAAAAAAACGTTACCCAAAAAGGATGAAGCGGCTTTTACTAAAGCAACCTACTACTCATTAGAACTTGCGGCCGATGCTCCAGAAGATGTTCTGGCTATGGAGATCACTGTTTCCGGCGGATGCGTTGTAGAAGAAGGAGGTGTTCCAGCGATCGGCGAACTCCACCGACAAGCCGACTCCCGTGTAGAGGGTGTCACGGATCGGTGCGGCACTCCAGTTGCTGAAGGTGGGGCTGGTACCACCCAGGTTGCCGTTGATTGCGTACGGATTCTGCATGAACTCGTGCTGCCAGTTCAGGTTCACCTGCGGCACCACGACGATCTCGTGCCCCTTTAGCTTCCTAGCATACCAAGTATAGGCCGCGTGGGCACCGATACTGGAGAGCAGACTAGAGCTGTTCCAACCGCCAGAGTTGAAGCTCAGGCTCTGGGCTCCGGTTTCGTTCAGGGAGTTGACTCCCAGATAGGTGTACTGGAGCGAGGCGGTCGGGCCAAAGCTGAACTTGCCTCTCTGGATGTCGTAGCCTGCGGCGATCATTGTATCGAGTTCCCCGGCGCCGGGAGTGCTGTTGGCCGTCCTGTTCATGCCGGTGTACTGGATGACACGGGTGGCCTGGAAGTTGTGGTAGCCGCCGCCGGCCAGGGCATTGACAAAGAGGCCCTTTCCATCGGCCTGACCGTAGGTGCCGAAGACTCCGAATCGGACGGCATTGTCGATCAAACGGCTGCCAGTTCCGAGTCCGCTGCCGTTTGCGCCAGACTTTGTGTAGGCGCCCTGGTAGCCCGTGTAGGCACCCACGGAGAGTTTTGGATTCACGCGGAAGGTGAGGCCGGTGGTGACGCCGCCGCTCTGGGAGTTGTAGCCGGGAAGCATGTTGCCGCTGTTGGCGTTGGCGAAGATACCGTTGATATCCACGAACATCCCCCAGTGGTTATCAAGACCGGGGCGGAGGATATCCTTGGAGGGATCCATGACACTGTTGCCGTCTCCCTGACCTTCAAGGAAGGGGGTAGTATCGGCGAATCCTGACATGGCGAAGCCCCCGCCCTCGGCCACGCGTAGTCCCCAGAGGCGCTGAACGAGCTGCATGTTCTGGGCGTTGGCGTTGTTGAAGGCGATCGTCGCGATCTGCTGGTAGAAGGTCGGCATGATCGCGTTGAAGGCTTGGTTGTACTGCGAGGCCGTAAGGATATCGAGCGAGGTTGAGACCACCTGCTGATCACCGCCGGTGGCGGGGATGAAGCTGTTGAGCGCTGTCGCCACGTTTGTCTGATTCTGGTTTACGGCCATCTGGGTGTAGCTGATCGGTGCGACGATGAGCGTGGCCGTCGGATCACCGGCAATGACGAGTCTTCCGCGGAATCCGGCCGGCATATCGATCTCACTGAAGACCCCCTTGATGGGACCCTGCGAGTTGATAAAGGTGTACTGGTCGCCAAATGCGAGGCCGTAGCCGTTGGTTCCCGTGACGATCAGCCTGCCTCCGAGGCTGACGTTGCCGCCGACCGTGAAGTGATTGTAGGTGTCCGAGGAGGAGGCCCAGAGGATCAAGGAACCGGCGGGGGCCAGCGTGAGAGATCCGTTGATCGTTCCCGAACCGGTGAGGACGCCGGCATTGCTGACGGAACCATTCACCCTCATCCCGTTCATGGTGATCACTCCGCTGTTGTTCAGCTGGGGCACATTGAGAACACCGGATCCATTGAGCTGGCTTCCCGGATTGATACCGAGGGAATTGCTGACGGTGAGCGAACCGCTGAGCGAGACGACGCTGTTGTTGATGACCACAGTGGGGCTGGTGATCGTGAGGTTGCCGGAGGGAGCGATGTTGAGCGTGGAGTTGGTACCGAACTGGATGCTCGGGTAGGTGACTGTTCCCGAGATGGTGTTGGTGCTTCCGTTGGGAACCGGGAGGGTGGAGAGCACTACCCAGAGGGTGTTGTTGCTGATCGAGAGCGCGTAGTTGGAAACCCCGATGATATCGAACTGATTCGTGCTGAAGATGGTTGCCCCGTTATTGGTTCCGAATGAGAGCAGGCGGGTCGGCATGCTACTCAAGGTGGCGCCCGAGAGATCAAAATAGTTCGTTCCGGAAATCGGGAAAACCGTGTCCGTGACATTGATGTAATGACCCGCCGTGAGATCGTTGATCGATACGATGGAATTCGTGCTACTGCTGTTACTCCAGTTCAACGTGTTGATCGTGAGCAGGGAGTCGAGGATCAGGTTGCCGCCGGCAAGAGTGAATTGACCACTTCCCAAGGCATTCGACGAAGCGATCCGAAGGCCGCCTGAGTACATGACGGTTCCGTTGGTATAGGTGTTGTTGCCCGAAAGGGTCGTGGTACCGGCGCCTACCCGACGCAGCGTGATGTTGCCGGCAATGGATCCGGCATAGGTCGTGTTGGTGGAGCCGGAGAGTGTCAGATCGACAGTTGGGCCGGACCCGTTGGTGATCAGATTAACCGCGTTACCCGAGGAGGCAATTCCCGCAATGGTCTGGTTGAAGCCATTCATACTGTAACGATTGGTGACCAAGCCATCGGTATTTGTGCCGAAAACAAGCACTGTATTGGTGGGCAGGGCATTGACGATGCCGTTGCTAAGAGCGCTTCCTGCGATTAGGTAGGTCGGGCCGACATAGTTGTTGCTGCCCGCCGTGAAGGTCGCGGAGGCGTTGGAGAGCACCAGGTCGGAATTGAAGGAGCCACTGTTTCCGGTGATCTGTCCGGAAACGTTGAAGGAGCCTCCGGCGAGCATGAAGACGGTGCCTGTCTTCTCGATGGAACCGCCCAACGAGACGACGTTGGTGCCAGAGTTTTCCACAATACCGGTCCCCGCTGTCACGGTGATCGGGTTGGTAAGGGTCATTGCATTCGTGTTGGTCAACTGCAGCACACCGCTGTCAGCAAGAAGGAAGTTAGTGGCCCCGCCGATCTGATTGCTTGCGCTGATCCGAAGGGTACCTCCCCCCGAGGCCGCCAACGTGCCGTTGAAGTTAGCGGTCGCATTCGTGCTGAGAGTCAGGACGCCATTGCTGCCGACCTGACTGATGGTTCCGGTGCCGGAGACTGTATTGGTCAGCAGCGTATTGCTGTTATATCCCACAGCTAGGGTGCCGTAGTTCGTGATGACACCAACGACACTGCCGCTGCTGCTTCCACTTCCGAGTTGAAGGGTGCTTCCGGATATCGTGGTGCCTCCATTGTAGGTCATCTGCGAGGTGAAGGTCACCGTTCCCTGACCGGTTGCGTTGGTGATGACAGCGGTCGATTGGGATCCGGGCAGGTTACCTGCGTCTGCCAGTGTCACGTTGACATTGGCGGCGGCATTGCTGGGATTGAAAAGGTAGCTTGCGGCCCAGTAGGTCGTGTTGCTACCTCCTGCAAGCGTTCCTCCGGTCATCGTGAATCCGGATACCTCAACGATGTTGTTTCCCCCGTTAGTAGCTGCCGCATTAACCGTCCCACCCGTTACTAGAAATGCATTGATCGTATTCGTTCCACCCTGCTGGATCGCAAAGGTACCGTTATTGACCGTTACATTGCAGTTTGTTGGGAGTGAGTTGGTGGAAGGCGCGACGATCGAGCCTCCGTTCACAGTAATGCCTATCAGCATGGTGTTGCTGTTGGTGGAGAGCGACGAATTCCCACTGTAGTTCACGATCTGGGTGGGAGCATTGGTGATCGGCGCGATCTGACCGGCATTGTTCGTCGTGATGACCTGGATGTTCGGGGCGATGTAGTCGAGCAGCAGGGCGTTTCCATTGGTCTGGAGAACAAAGGTCTGCGAATTAAATCCGGCGCTTTGGGCCGCCAAGCTAAGGCTCAACTGGAAGTTGGTTCCCTGCGCGAACAATCCGCCGGTCATCACCGTCCATGAGGTGTTGTTGCTCCAGAAAGAGTTCGTAACCGACACTCCGGGGGCGAAGTCGAGGCTAAAGAGAGATCCATTGGTGACTGAAAGATTGCCGTTCAGGTTGAGCGGAGCGGAGAAGTTTCCGGATCCAGCGTTGGTATTGGCCAGCAGGCTCCAGAGATAGGTTCCTGCATTGAAGGAAAGCGATCCGTTGACCGTCATGGCATTTGTTCCGGGGGACGGGACGGAGGCTGATAGACTGTAGGCTGTTGGACTGTAGACTGTTAGGCTGTTAGGCAGGGAAAGATCGAGGGAGTAGCAGTCGGAGAGTACTCGCGGAACTGAAGCCCGAGAGATTTGCCACAAAAAGCACAAGAAACACAAAATGGAGAGGTGCGAGTGAAAAGTTAAAGGTGGGAAAGTGGAAAGGTAGGAAGGTGGAATGTGATCCAATGCCGAAGGGACGACAGTCGGAGAGTACTCGCAGAGCTGAAGCACGAGAGATTTTGCCACAGAAGGCACAAGAAGCACAAAGGGTGATGGGGAGGAGGGCCTTGCGCTCTAATTGGGAATGCGGTACTGGTTCCCTATGTCCGAAGTCGAACTGTTAGCCCGCATCACGACCGATCCCTCGATCTGTCATGGTAAGCCCTGCATCCGAGGGCTGCGCTATCCCGTAGAGTTCATTCTGGAAATGCTAAGTGGCCCAACATCGGTCGAGCAGTTTCTTGCCGATTACCCTGATCTCCAGGCAGATGATGTCAGGGCAGCAATGGCCTTCGGTGCCCGTGTGAGCAGGGTGAAAAGGTTAGAGCCTTTGGCTGCGTGAGGTTTCTGGTCGATGCCCAACTCCCTTGGCATCTCGCCAAGGCCCTCTCCGCAGAGGGACACGATGCGGTCCACACGTCCTCGCTGCCTGCAAAAAACCAGACTCCCGATGCCGATCTCCATCGGTTAGCCGATCAGGATGAAAGGATTCTTATCACGAAAGACAGTGACTTTGTGGCAAGCCATCTCCTGGAAGGAAAACCAGCCCTACTCCTGTTGGTTTCCACAGGTAATATTAGTAATGAGGAGCTCTGGGCACTATTCCGCGCCAATCTGAAGGTAATTGAAAAGGAATTTAAATCGGGTGTTTTTGTTGAGATTAATCGTACAGAGCTGATCCTTCACGGATAGGGAAACGCTGGGGGCGTGAGGGATTTTGCCACAAAAAGCACAAGAAACACAAAATGGAGAGGTGCGAGTGAAAAGTTAAAGGTGGGAAAGTGGGAAGGTGGGAAGGTGGAATGTGATCCAATGCCGAAGGGACGACAGTCGGAGAATACTCGCAGGGATGAATGATGAACCCTCAGCAACTGACCGGCTGAAAAGACGCGATGCTGAGACACTGACAGGGGGACAGTACAAAGGGGGCACCAATTAATAGCCTCTAATCCACTCCAGTGATTAATTTTCTCAAATCCGCAGAGATCCAAAACCCAGCTTCGAGATGAAGTTGATCCACTAAGTTCTCGGGATCTAAAAGTAATCCCCTCTCCCGGGCCTCTACCAAAACACCAACCAATCCAATGGCCTTCAGTCCAAGTCTCTGAGACGCTGAACGGCCCAGTCTCTCATCCATGAGGAGAAAATCAGCACTTGTTTCCCGTGCCAATACGATCGCCTCCGCCTCGCCAGCACCAAGGTCGTGGCGCAATAAACTTACCAAACCTAGATCCCTAACCTGAAGTTTCCGAATCCAAGTCGCCGTGGCTATTTCCTTAGAACCGGGCTTGGCGGGATCGGCCTCCACCACTTCATGCCAAACGGCGTCCGGTATGGCCAGTTCTCCAAAAATAGTCTGAAGCAAATCCAAACGCCCAACCCGCCCCAAGGCAATGAGGGGCGATGCATCGGCGATGACAATCATGCCTACCGCAAGGAACTCAATGCAACTCTGTCATCCAAAGCGTCTTCAATGCTGTAATGGGGACCCATTTCACGGGCTCCCAAGTGTGCCTGAAAACGACTGACGGAAAGTCCGGCTAATTCGGCGGCCTTGCCCAGTGAAAGTCTGCAAGCGGCGAAGAGTGCCAAGGCGAGCTCCAACTTGGCATCGCCGAGGCTCATCCGAGCTGACTCAAGTATGTCCACGGGTATCTCCATGGTCATTGTTGCACTCATGTTGACACCCTAGTTTATATGCCACTTAAACGCAAGCTCGTGGGAACAGCAGTCGGAGAGTACTCATAGGGCTGAAGCCCGAGAGATTTGCCACAAAAAGCACAAGAAACACAAAGGGTGATGGGAAGGAGGGCCCACGCCAAGGCGTGGTAGTTGACATTTGAGGACAAAAGGCTCACATTGGACTCAATAGAGTTGGAGTTTGACCCCGAAAAGAGGCTCCTCGCTGTTTTCAGTTTGTGAGAGAGAAGACAGAGAAAAAATATGGAACTCAGGAACTCAGGAAAAGAAACCGACGAGGAAGTTTGCCGCTGAGAGCAATCTGATGCTGAATAATGGTGGATCGATGGAAGCAGAGCAATCCGTCAAGAATACAAAGTGACCGTCCGGCCAGCCAATGCAACAAGGATCACGGGAACTTATCACATCCATACCTATTCAGCTTTTCCTCCTGAGTTCCTGAGTTCCATATTCAAAAAACCCTGTTTGGTTCTTCTAAATCCTTTTCGAAACCAAAGGCCTAGGCGCTGATTGTTTTCGATCCAGCAGTTTCACCCATTCCAAATAGCGGAGAGCCGAAAAAGAGAAGTCCAACGTGATTAAACACAGCATCGACTTCTCGACGGTCGAGGAGGTCTTTGCCGATCCGTTCCGACTCATCATCCCAAACTCAGCACACAGCACTCCAAAAGAGAAAAGATTCTACGCCATCGGACATGACGGAAGAGCAGTCCTCACCATCAGATTCACCATTCGCGGTTCCTCAATCCGTATCATCGGCGCTGGATACTGGCGCAAACAGGCATCTCTCTATGAAAAAAACAAAATCCAGAATCAGCTATAAAAACGAGCCCAAGGAAGCGGGCTGGGAGTTCAATCCAGCAGCAACGGCTCTCGATGAGAAAACCATTTCTGCACTGGGAATCCCCTCCCCATCGGATGCTCGTACCCATCTCAAGCGGAAACAGGCCAAGGAGACCCGGATCAATGTACGCCTCTCAGCCAAGACGCTGGCTGGCCTGAAACAACAAGCCGAGGAAGCAGGTATGCCCTATCAGACTCTAGCGGCCTCCGCCCTGCACATGTTGGCCACGGGCAAACTCCGCCTCGCCGTTGTCACGGGAGGTTAGAGGGAAACGCCAGGGGCGTGAGGGATTTTGCCACAAAAAGCACAAGAAGGAGAGGTGCGAGTGAAAAGTTAAAAGGTGGGAAAGTGGAATGTGATCCAATGCCGAGATTCTCGCGCAAACCTCTGACTGGCGGAAAGAGGTTGTCATGCCGGAGGCAGCCGATCCCGCAAAAGCGGGAATCAAGTGACTCGGGAGTCACGCGGTAGAACCCGCGAAGCGGGACCCGAAGGGACGGCACCGCTTGCCGGGCCCCTAATCTGTTTTCACGATTCCCTGATCGATCAACTCGTTTAGAAGCAGTTCGACGGTCACTACGGTCACACCTCTAACACTCTCTCCAAATAAGTGGCCGAAGTCTTTTTTGTCGCCCGTCAGAAGATATTCCGCCTTGCCCGCTACGGCCCCGCAAAGAATGGGTTGATCCTTTGCGGCTAGCCTCACCCCAAGGTCGAACAATCCGACAGGGACAAGCTCAAGGTCTTTGGAAAGACGATGGAAGGCGGGAAGCCCTTTAGGGAACTTGGATGCCAGATTTCGCTCTGCCTCCTCACACGCATAGGCATTGCTCAAGAGAGTGGCGTGATCCCCCAACCCCTCCAGAAAATGAGCCAACTGACTCTTTGGTAGTGACGCGGAAAAGAGGATGTTCGCGTCGAGAAAGACTCTCATCTCGCCACATTCCAGCGGAGTTTCCGACCGGACAGCGGTGCCTCGTTCAACCGCTGAAACTCGGCCAGTCGAGCTTTGGAATATATCTCTAGCGGCATAACGGCTCCGGCCCGCAGCGTGATGGCTCCCTCATTGTCCATCTGGACGATCAACTGACCTCCGTGCGCCACGCCAAGGCTTTTCCTGGCCTCTTTGGGTAGCGTCAAGGTTCCGCGTTCGCTGACAGTGATGGTCTTGGTCATGATTTCAGTATTACGGTATTTCTGTATTTCTGCAAGTTTGGTTCTGCACAAAACACCGAGTCTTGGTGAGGGGAAAGACCGATGACTGAGATTCCCACCCCTACGGCTACTCTAGCCAATAAAAAACCCCGCTCCGTTGCCGGAAGCGGGGCTTCTTTGAAAGGAAAACGACTTAGGCTGTCCGACGGCGGACGGCAATCAGAAGAGACACGGCACCGAGGCCGAAGAGAGCGTAGGTCGAGGGCTCGGGAATAGCGTAGTTGAGATAGACGTTGTTTCCCACCTGATAGAGGTTGAGGTAGGAATCTGGTCTGGCAGAGCTAAGGGCCAGCCCGTTGCTGTCGAGGAAGGATCCTGAGATGGTCAGGTTATTGAGACCGGAGAGTGTACCGCCCACGCTGTAGAGCAGCCAGCCATCGGAGGTCTTGACGTAGTTATTCCAGAATTGGTCGTTCCAGTTTACGGAGGATCCGGCACCGTTGAAGGTGAGCGACATCACCGCACCCGGATCAAAGGAAAGATCCCCCGCCACATTGATGCCGTCAAAGGAGGCGCCTCTGCCCGCGGTGCTGTTCTGAGTGAACTCCAGAAGAACCGAGGAGGTACTCTTGTAAGAGAGCGAGGATCCGAAACTCTGGAGGCCCGGGCTGTTGCCGGGGCCGTGGGTGCCCGAGATCGTGGCAGCTCCCGCGATGCTACCGCTGCCCTTGAGCGTGGCACCGGCATCGACCTGGAGGGGGCAAACTGACCGACCGTGAGGTGGAGCAATTACTCTCCAAGCTGGAGATCAAGAAATTCGACGGACGCGATGAACAAGAAGTCGCCGGATACGCCGAAGTCATGGAGACCGTCTTCCGTGCCTTTGCCGACATCCCGATCACAGAAAATCATCTGCAGCAGCTGCACCGCGACCTTCTCCGCTACAGTACCAAGGACGAGCGTCATCGAGGAGAGTATAAGAGCCTGCCCAATAATGTTGGTGCGTTTGATGAAGCAGGAGTCATGTAGGGGGCTATAATTTCCTGAAGAAATCCATTTGACATCCATTTGACATCCATTTAACATTCATTGTGGATTCTTTAAGATTCTAATATGTCAACAATCACTCTGAAGGATGTGCCTCAGGAACTGCGTGTAGCGCTGAAACAGCGTGCCGCACGCAATCGCCGCTCCCTGAATCAGGAATTGCTCTACTGCCTGGAGCAGTTTGTCGGGATCATCCCCTCACCCACTCAGGAGAACCGTGCGTGGATCGAGTTCTCGAAGAAGAGTCTGATGAAGGTGTGGGATAACTCCGAGGATGACGTCTACAATGAACTGCTCTCGCAATGATGTGGTTCTGCTCCCGATTCCTTTCTCGGATCTGAGCAGCACCAAGGTACGCCCAGCCATTGTCATCGGCCATGGCTCCACGGGCGGCGATCTTTTCCTAGTCCCGATCACGTCGCGCCTGAAGCATGGGGACTTTCCCCTCATCGGGTGGCAGTCCTGCGGCCTGAATGTTCCCAGCGCGGTGAAGGGTCAACTGGCGACCGTGGAATCCCAACTCGTACGTAAAATCGTGGGAAGACTGAGCGCCGAGGATGTGGCAACTCTCGACGGCAAACTGAAGGAATGGCTCGATTTGTAATCGGCTCGTAGAGGCGACACAGACTGGTAGGAACTTTAGGGGATTCCCTTGAGGCTTGATTCCATAATGAATCTCAGTATTTTGACCCTTTAATGAAACTTACCACTACCTCCCTGATTGCCGCTTCGGCACTCGCTCTCTCCATCTCCGCAGCAAGCCGTCCAGAACCTGGCCCAGCAGATTCAGGCCCAGCAGGCGGCTCGAGGAACCAATGCGGCTCCTGCTTCCACCCCGATCAAGCCTAAGAAGGACTAATCACTTTTCATTCATCACTCTCGAGAACGGCCGGAGCAATCCGGCCGTTTTTTTGTGTCGAATCGCGGGAATTTCGGATGCCAGGCAAGGCCCGAAGACCGAAGTGCTCTATGAAAATAGCGCTAGGGATGAGAACGCTGCCCTGCGCTAAAATCCCAAGCCTTAAAAATTAACCAGGGATGTTTTTGAGCAACTCCGCATTCGTCGGATACCGACGAATGAAAAAGAGTAGGCGCTCGATCGCCTCAATCGGCTTGTGACCGGCAAGTCCGCGGCGGATGATGTTGATCTTGTGCATCTCATCGGGTGTGAGGAGGAGTTCTTCACGACGGGTGCCGGAGAGGAAGATGTCGACGGCGGGATAGATGCGCTGGTCGCTGATCTTGCGATCGAGGACGAGCTCCATGTTGCCCGTTCCCTTGAACTCCTGAAAGATCAGGTCATCCATGCGGCTGTTGGTGTCGATCAGGGCAGTCGCCATGATGGTGAGTGATCCGGCCTCCTCGGTATTGCGGGCAGCGGCGAAGAGCTTGCGGGGGATCTCCATGGCGCGGGCATCCATACCTCCACTCATGGTGCGGCCGCCTCCACCCTGTGCGTTATTGAACGCACGGCCGATGCGGGTGAGTGAATCCATGAGGACAAACACATCCTTGCCCTGCTCGACAAGACGCTTCGCACGGTCGATGGCGATCTGGGCGATGCGGGTGTGGCTGCGGATATCGCTGTCATTCGAGCTAGCATAGAGCTCGGCCTGCGGAATGGTGCGACGGATTTCGGTGACCTCTTCGGGACGCTCGTCGACCAGGAGGATGAGGAGCTTCATCTCGGGGTGGTTCTTTACCACGGCGTCGGCGATGTGCTGTAGGAGCGTAGTCTTGCCTGTGCGAGGAGGGGCCACAATGAGTCCGCGCTGACCCTTGCCTACTGGGGTCATCAGGTCGATCACGCGGGTGGTGAAGCGCTCCGGTGTGGTCTCGAGTCTGATGCGCTTGTTTGGGCTGATCGTGGTGAGTTCCTCGAAGAGCGGTATGTTGATGAACTTGGCTGGATCCGCACCCTCGATCTCGGTGGCGCGGAAGAGCTGGATCCCGCGGGGACCGCGACGGGTCTCACCCTTGATGAGGACTCCGTCACGCAGGTTGTACTCACGGATCACCTCGGGGGTGATGAAGATGTCGTTCTGCGTGGCGGAGTAGGCGCGCTTCGCCTCGCGGAGGAAGCCAAACCCCTTGCCAGAGACTTCGACAATCCCTTCGGCATAGGTGGGCTCAGGCGGGGGACCGTCATGAGGCGCTGCTCCAGCGGATCCGGGCAGGGGCTCGGCAAATTCATCAGGGCCTGGGCCATGTTCTGCTTGAAAACCCTGTCCTCCGTTTCCGCCCTGTCCTCCTTGTCCTCCCTGATCATTCGAGCCGCGGTCGCCACGATTGTCCTGGCGATTGTTGCGGAAGGGACGGCGTCCGCGGGGATTACGCCCACCGCCTCCACCGCCACCGCCTCGGCGGTTATTGTCGAATCTGCGTCCTCCTCCCCCGCCACCGCCACCTCCACCTCCTTGAGGGCTGCCCTGCTGACCTCCCTCGGAGCCACCGGCTTGACCGGCGGACGGGTTGGAGACGGGCTGCTGGGAGGGAGCCTGTTCGTGGGAACGTGAAGAGGGCTCGGGCTGGGATTGCGATTGGGGCTGGGGCTGTTGATCGTCGCTCATGAAAATAGGGGATTGGAAATTGGGGATCGGTAATGGGTGACTAGGGGGGAAGGCTGAAGGCTTTTAGACTATTAGGTCAGAGGTGATTTTTTGAAGGGGGGGAGACTTGGGACTGACAGACTGTTGGGAAGGAAAGAGGAGGCTCGGGCGGTTTAGGCTCTCGATGATTGGTATGGGTGATGGGGGGGTAAAACTTGAAATCACTCCGGTATAGGTGTGGGTGATCCGGTGACGATCTGGATCGCTGATTTATCAACAGCGGCTTTCCGTCGGACCGATGACCACTTCCTTGTTGGAATGAATGATCTGCTGAACTGCAATTGGGTTGGTGAGGATCTCCAAAACCAAACAACCGGGGTTACTTCAACTCACCGGCAACCGTGTGGGGAGAGATCCAAAAAGACCGAAACTTGTTTCAAAGCAAACCACACCCTTCCGGCATGTCAACGCCTTTCTCGGCAATCCTCCTAAAACACCCTTTGATCTACCCTAGAACTCCCTCTCCGAACCGATCTCCATGAGATAAAGATTCTTCCCCCCTTTTTCAAAAGCCTTCTTTGCTGAC
>Ga0209084_1001566_pt1 | contig 18901 bp, 16 predicted proteins | sample C_130820_MF_Meta_FD_187309 | JGI IMG/M metagenome (GOLD analysis project Ga0209084, IMG submission 187309) | Freshwater microbial communities from Lake Croche, Canada to study carbon cycling - C_130820_MF_MetaG (SPAdes) (version 2) | ecosystem: Environmental > Aquatic > Freshwater > Lake...
TAATAATATGTTTATCACAATTTATATAACTACCTCCGGGCGTAATATAATAATTTACATATCGAATATTCATAATATATCCAGGTTTACTGGGATTTTTGATCAAACAAGATGAGCTAGATAAGAAGTCAATATTTTCATTGTTTATGACGATATTTATTTTGCTATCAAGATTTATGGTTTTAATGGGTACTAAAATATCTTTATACCACTTCATGTTACTAAATAAATTCATACTAATATGATTTTGATTACAATTATTTAATACAGTTACGATTTCATTGTTTATGTTTTTAATGCCTACATATAACGCAAAAATGGTAAATTCATAAGTTATTTGAAAGGAATACGCATCTTTATGTAGAAACAAATACCCATCTATGTTATTGTTTAGTTTTAATATATTTAGCGCAAGTTGGTAAAAGTGATAACACAACTTATGTTTAGATTCAATACGATAATGCTGGATAATTTCATAAAGTCCTTCCAACCGGTCTGGCAAGTAGTCATATCCAGACATCCAGGCGTAAATCGCCGCAGGCATATTACCAAGTTGCTTATGACACAATCCAATCCTGTAATAGCTATACCATACCTCCTGATTCCAACCACCCATTTCTATGCGTTTTTTATAAATATCAATTGCTAGCGCATGATCACCGTGGTCATAATAACTGTTTGCCAAATAAAAATAATATCGGACATTATTGGGCTCATCTTTAATACCTTCGGTGAGTAAACGAATATCTCTTTCAAATTTATCTGATTTAGCACCCCCGTCTCCAATATCTCTTATAAATAACGTGTTTTTGGGAATACTCATTAATGTGCTACCTGAAGGAGTATTAATATATTCGTGTGTTACACCTGCATAACTATATAATCCGTTGTTTTTTACAATTCGAACATTTTGATAGTAAAACGAATCATTTCCTTGTAATAAATGATATGAATCTGTTTTACCCAATATTTGTTTATCAAATTGAGTAATTTCCAATATCATATCCGCATCCATAAATAATAAATAGTCAGACATTCCTATCGCAGCTTGTAGTGCAAAATTGCGATTATGACAAAAATTTTTAAAGGGCTCAAACACTATTTTTCCAGGTATATTATTTTCATTAAAATATGTTTTTATCAGTTCAACCGTGTCATCAGTGGATCCAGTGTCACAAATACAATATGAATCAATTATCGGCAAAACGGAATCAAATAATCGTTTAATAATTTTACTCTCATTTTTAACAATCATGTTTAAACATAGCGTTTTCGAAATTTCCGTAATAGTGAGTTCAACCATTTTGATTTAATTTATAAATATTTATTTAAATATAAATAATTTTATTTAATATAATAACTTACGCTCAAAAATGTATGTATGGCAAATGAATTTGAAAATAATTTGAAATAATATATTTATATATATATAATAATTATAATATGGCTTGCACAAGATTTTATTATGATCCATGTCGAACAATAAAACACCAACAACAAGCGACGGATCCCGGCAGATGGATATTGAATGTACCTGGAAATGGTTCAAACCCATGTTATATGGAGGACCCTCACATTAGAATACAAAAATGGGGTGGAAATCTGCGAACAAATACCATTAATTTAGAAAGCGATTTAATGGGAGTAAATAGACAAGTTAGTAGAGATTGTTTAGTAAAGGATAACTATAAATCCTATAATGTTCCTAATGACAAAATTGAATATCCCAGCTGTAATAACTTGTTTACCGAAGAGTCGCGCGCGATTACGCCAGCATGGATGGTTAGAGATGTGGAGCAAACCGACTGGTATTATCCACCTTTAAATCCCCAAGAAAACACGTGTATTCCTTTTCAGAATAATTTAAGCACCCGAATTTTGGAAAAAGATTATTTTACGCCTAAACGAGACTGTTTTATGAACAATGTAAATAACCAAACCGATGACCAGCTACCATCGTCTTTTCATTTAATTAAAGGTAATTTTGTGGGCGGTCCAAATACATGTAGTGCCACAAATTCTTGTGAATTTGTAAAAAAATAAGATTTATTATTTTCAAAACGTTGTAAATAATAAATATAATAATTTATATATATTATGGAATTGGCGATACCTTTACTAGCATTAGGTGGAATGTATGTTATATCTAATCAATCATCATCCACTACTCATTCAAAAAAATCACAAAATAATAGTAGTCGAACCGGTTCTGAAAATTTTACAAACATGGGAATAAGAAGCAATTTAGGCGTAAGCACGGACAATTATTTACCCAATACAAACATTCCTCCGGATAATTTTCCCGTAACAAATTTGGATCAATTATCCGATACCATTCAAGAATATCAAAATCCAAATGTTGCAACAGATAAGTATTTCAATCAAAATGTGTACGAAACCCAAGTCAGAAAGGGTTCCACCGTTGGTAACAATCCGCAACAAATTTATTCCATGACTGGCAATTATTTGGATTCTAAACAATTCAAACATAATAATATGGTTCCTTTTAATGGAGGAAAAGTAAAAGGAAATACCTACACTGCGAATATGGCAGAATCACAATTAGATAATATGATAGGTTCGGGGTCACAAGTAATTAAAAAAATCGAACAAGCACCATTGTTCAAACCAGAAGACAATGTATCATGGGCTTACGGAACGCCTAATAATACCGCATTTTATCTTTCGAGACAAAATCCAGCAATGCGAAATAACAATGTAAAACCATTTGATACGGTTCGCGTGGGTCCGGGATTAAATCAGGGATATACCACCGAAGGCACCGGGGGTTTTAATTCGGGTATGGAAGCCCGCGACAAATGGTTGCCTTATACCGTAGACCAACTTCGTGTAGAAACAAACCCTAAACTTGAATATGAGTTGACAAATCACGAAGGTCCCGCAAACTCATATATTAAAAATGCTGCCAGCACGCAAACGCAAGGGCTGGTAGAAAAACAGCGACCCGATACGTATTTTATAAATTCCCAAGATAGGTGGCTTACTACAACGGGTGCCGCAAAAGGTGAAACACTACGACCTATACAAGAAATGGGAATTTTAAGACGACCTAATGTGGAAACCGATTATTCGGGTCCTGCGGGTAACGGAGACTTACAAGCATCTTATGCGCCTACAAATTTTGAACACTCGCGGCGTACAAGCCTACCAACATGTGATGTAAATCATTCAAGTGCTGGGGGTAGAGGACCAGCCGATGATAAAAATAAATTTATGAAAAGTCATACAAATTACGAAAATAATCGTTCTACCTTAGCACAACCGGACCGAATGCGAAGCGGATTTAGCGGTGCTATTGGTGCCGTTATTGCGCCACTTATGGATTTATTAAAACCTACACGTAAAGAAGAAGCGACTTACAATGTTCGCATTTATGGGGACATGAGTTCAGCTGTGTCTAGTGGGTATGTAAATAATCCAAATGATACAACATCCACGACGGTTAAAGAAACGACTTTATACTCACCTAATTTTCATATTAACAATCAAAGAGAGGGGATTTATGTAAATAATTATACACCAGCGGATTTAACTCAACGTGATTCGACGAGTGTGAACTATGTAGGAACATCGGGTGGTGCGGCGACCCAATATGGAGACATGAGCTATGCGGCGGCTTATAAACAACATAATAACGACATTAAATCGGCAACTATAAATAATAGACCTAATCAAGGTGGAACACAAATGTTTAATCAACAAATGAATGTTGACTGTAAAGATGACTGTGACCGATTCGCAGGTCGAACAAATCCGGCTTTTTCAAAATTATCGGCCTTGCCTCCGTCTACAAAAACATATGGAAGCATGAATTTTCCTCAACAATATGACCAAAGTATAAATTGCGAACGTAATCAACCAGACATTTTAACCGCATTTAAAAACAACCCTTATACGCATAGTTTAACCACATCGGTATAAATTATTATATATTTGAAAAAATTGTATATTGTAAAAAATAAATTAGTTGCGTAATAATAACTATATAAAAACTATAATTAATATTACAACAATGTTACACATACATGAAAATATAAAAGACAGATTACAATATTTTAAATCAATATATAAAATACCAAATATTATATTTCATGGACCATCGGGTGGTGGTAAAAGAACGATTGTAAATGATTTTATTCACTCGATTTACAATGGTAATCGTAAAATAATAAAATCGTTTGTCATGTCCATTAATTGCGCGCACGGGAAAGGTATAAAGTTTGTGAGAGACGAATTAAAATTTTTTGCGAAAACCCATATACACTCGGAAGGTGGAAATATATTTAAAAGTATAATTTTATTAAATGCGGACAAATTAACTATGGATGCGCAATCTGCGTTACGTAGATGTATTGAATTATTTAGTCACAATACACGATTTTTCATGGTGGTTGAAAACAAGTATAAATTATTAAAACCCATTTTATCACGATTCTGTGAGATTTATGTACCACTACCTATTATCAACGATACTTCGACAAACATTTATAAACACAATTTATCTACTCATTTTGATTTAACATGTGATACAAAACTTAGGTCTAATTGGTTAAAAAAAGAATTAAACAAGTGTATACATAAAAATATTCATTTAGATGAGCTTGTGCAGATGTCAACAAAACTATATGAAAAGGGATATAGCGGGTTAGATGTGATACATGTGTGCGAAACGGCTAAATTCATTGAATCTTTAATGAGCACAAGTCAAAAATATAAATTGTTGTTACTATTTGATAGAATAAAATATGAATTTAGAAATGAAAAATTGTTGATTTTATTTATTTTAAATTTGGTGTTTTTAAATAATACTTACGTTGTAGACAATAATTCAGTGTCCAAAATGTTAACGGTTATATAATAAATTCTCAATAGTGTAGATAAAGTATATAAGTTTAAAGTTGTAATATTTAAAACCAATATATTTCAATGGACGATTTTAATGTTGGTTCCTTACATGAATCAAAAAATGAATGGTGTGCGAGACTTATTACATTATTGACACCCCTCATTGTGGACGGTTATAAATCTATTTTAGATGAAGCCATTAATTTATGTAAAACAAACGATGAAATGGACAAATATTTAATGACGTTTCAAAATTTTATTTCAAGAATACCCAAATGGAATCCTTCAATAATAGAAGCGGAGAGAAAACGTATATGTGATAAGAGTGGGTGCGTATATTTAGAAGATCTGATTACCTGTGTACATATTATTCAACTAAAAATTCTGACTGCTATGCGAGTTGGTCAAAAACAAAAAAAAATCGACATAAACATTCCTAAACTGGACGATTTTATTCATAAAGTGTATATTAATGTTGCACGTAAAATATATAGAAATGTATATTTGTTCGAACAAGACGTGTTACCTTTACAAATACAAAAACACAATAGAGAACTTGAAATATTAATTCAGGAAGGTATATTGAATACAATCCGTGATAGCATTCCAGTTGAAGCCATATTAAAGCAATATATGGAGCAGACTGTTGAAGAAGATGTGGTCGAGGAAATAAAGGAACAAATTGTAGAAGATACGGCGGTTAAAGCGAATACAGTGGCTAATGCGAATACAAATGCGAATACAAATGCGAATACAAATGTGAATGCGAATACAAATCCTATAGCTCCGTCTAATAACATTATAGTAGCTGATGTTAATCCTATAATGGCTAGTACAAATTCTCAAATAAGTTTTGATGATATGGATTATATTAAAGATTATGACAATCAAATAATGTCGGTTGATGCGCCCAAGACAATCGAAAGATTGGAAGAAATTAGTGAATTACGTGCGAAACAACGAAAAATAGATGAAGCGGAGGAAAGTGATGGCGATAAAATTAAAATTTACGACGATTTTGTCAATTTAGATGCTATGGACATTCACGTAATTGATGAACCCAAATTACAACTGCTTCCGGATTTATTGCTTGATGACATTGAAGTATTAGACTAATGCGCGTAAAAAACGTAATAACAATATAATAAATTAATTTAGATGGATAATATTTTTTTATTAGCGGGGGTTATTTCGGTAGTATTTTTTATTGCGAAATTTGTGGAAATGCGTTTTTCTGAGGACGAACCTAAGCCTCTGAAATTAATGCTTCGAGATTCGCTTTTAGTTTATGTGTGCGTGATTTGTGGCTATTATTTATTAGAACAAATAAAACCATTTACTCAATCGGGAGGAAGTGTAGGACAAGTTACGCAGATTTTTATGGATAATCCTGAATTTTGAGATGTGTATTATGCAATAAAACAGTCATTATTGTATAATAAAAATAAACTGTGAATAGCGTGTAATTATCGCCCTGTCCAGACTTTTACAATGGTCTTGGGTAGTCTTCCTTTTTTTATATCAGCGACATATTGTTTGTAGGTATATCCATATTTTTGATATTTCATTATATCTCCCAGTAATGATTTTCGTTCACTTGTTTTCGATTCAGTGAAAAATAAACATCCAAAAATACGTTCTAAACATTGACGGTCTTTTCGAGTATAAACTGAATCAACCAAATTCGTAATATTATATTTATTTTGTATGTGTAATAAAAACTCACGGTTAATAAAACATTGAACCCCAAAACATCCATACCATTTTAGGTGCGGCATACCAAGCACATTATCATTTAAATTTAATTGATTCATTATGCCATATGCGTTTTTTAATTTTGAAGCAATTCTTAATCGGTTTTCAAGGTCTTCCTTATCAGGATAAAAAAACCATAGTGGCCTTACTTGTGTTTGCTCACGAATAAGTTTATCAAAATTAATTCGGCTATGAATAAACACACTATCATGTATGATCAGCGCATTTTCAAAAAAGGATTGTTTAATATAATAAATATAGGGTAGCAATTCTCCACGACCCTTGAATTCCGATTGTATAATTTCTACATGTTGATATGGATGATAAGATTTCACAAATTGATAATTACTGTTATCATCAATAATAACAATTTTCATGTGTGGATATATGCGGTGTAAGCATTTAATTGAATAGTTCCAGTAATGATTTGTTTCGTGGGAAGTAACATGTCTTGTCATAATTACTCCATATTTGGTATTCATAATTATATTACTTATACTAAATATAATTATTATATAGATAAAACAATAATTATATTTTATACATAATTGGCATACTATCAATATCTATTATTTCTTTTGACACCTCCCCTTTAAATATAGCAAAAGATTTAAATTCAGGTCGTTCTAGCTGTGCTTGTGGTGTGTGTTTGTGTGCGTGTCTAGCAATCATTTTATATAATTTAAAATCGGGATACCTATCGTCGCCATTCTGTTTATATAATAGATTGATACCTTTGTCGTCTAGACACCATTCTGTTATTAGTCGTTTAATAGGATCACATTTCTGAATATCCGCAACTTCATCTAAGTCGTCTATTACATAGTCGAAAATAGAACATGCCAGTCTACATAAATCAAAACTAAAATTTGGGTCCAATCGCGGCTTTTTTTCATTGAAAAAAGGTTCCGTATTATATTGCGTTGCGGCATCTTCGCCTGTTTGAAAACTATCACTACAAAACAACAAATCATTACATTTATAAATACTTCTGCCAAAATCAATAATTTTGAATATTCTGCCAAAGGTGGGAACTTTATATATTATTTTTTTATATCGATACCATATAAATTTTTGATTTGTATGATTATACATTACATTGTTTGTGTGAAGGTCATTATGCGTAAATGAAAAGGTTTTTTGATAGGTAATTAAAATCATGATAACTTGCATCAATGCGGAATACCATTCATCATTTGTCAAATCATTTGTCAATATTAAATCATCAAAAGTATTTTCACAGTACTCCATACAAATAACTTTAACGGGAAAATGTTTAAGTGTTAGTTCTAAGGTTTCTTCTTCGTCTTCGTCTTCTTCGTCTTCTTCGTCTTCTTCGTCTTCTTCGTCTTCTTTGTCTTGATCTATCTCAAATTCTTCTTCTCCATCGTAATCAGAATTATTATCTTCATCTGACGTATTAGATGTTCGTGATGAACATGTCGAACTAGATATTATAGTGACAATGTCGTCATTAATCTCATTGGTAAGTTGTGTGACTTCAATTAAATCAATATTAGATATCTGTTTGGAAGAACCATTTACAAACACAGTATCAAATAACTCTTCTGGTATTGAACTTATGGATATTTGAGATTTTAACGTAGAACTTCGATCTATATTTATGGGAATTTGCCGTTTATTATTTTTAAACAAATGGTCATAGTCATCAATATCAAACAATATACTTTTATGTTTATTAAAAAAATCAGAATTATTAAGATGTTCAATATCATCAAATACATTGAGTTTAAAATTATGTTTAATGGCTAAGAAAGACCCATAAAAATCAAGACCGTGTGTAAAATGGTGTTCATGCAGTAATTTACTTGTTAAATATACAAAAAACCCATCAACATACGCGGAATTATTGTGATTTTCAATCTTGGAATGAACTGTAGATGAAATATTGGGTAAATTAAATAGATTATTATTGGTAACATCATATTTACCTATTAAATACTTGTATGGGTCTAATAGTGGAGCCATTTTGAAAAAAACGTCACAATCTTTTGATTTTTGGTTTATGATATTTTTTACGCGACAAGTATGTGCTCGTTCGTTTTCATTCGTTTCATCATAACAAACCCTGGTTATATAATATTTATTATCAAGATTTATATTATTGTAATTTGTGTCGTTTAGGCTGAAAATCCGTTTATAAATAGGATTATAATTTTGTGGTTGGGTAAGATGCAGGCCTGAGGTGTTCTCAAAACATTTAAAGAGTTCCGCATTTTTTCTCTTTTGGTAATTAGTCTGAATCATCATAGCTAAATAATATATAAATTAACTGTGTTTTTAACTTATAATATATTTATTCTATTTATCCTATTTATCATATTTTATCATATTTTATTCTATTACACTAAATAAAATGTCATATTCCATTTAGTAAAAAAAGCAGATTTAATTTCTTAAAGATTACTATTAATGACATTAGAATTAAAAAAATTTGATATGAAAAATATTAGTTTTAAACCAAATGAAAATAAAGGTCCCGTGGTAGTGTTAATCGGCAAACGTGATACCGGTAAAAGTTATTTGGTACGAGACTTACTTTATCATCATCAAGACATACCCATTGGAACCGTTATATCTGGCACCGAAGAGGGTAACGGATTTTACACAAAAATGGTGCCTAAATTATTTATACATAATGAATATAATACGGCTATTATTGAAAACGTATTGAAGCGACAGCGTACCGTTTTGAAGCAGATTAAAAAGGAAATGGAATCATACAAACGCTCCACAATTGACGGACGAGCCTTTGTTATATTAGATGATTGTTTGTTCGACGGCGCATGGACACGTGATAAGATTATGCGACTTTTATTTCTCAACGGGCGTCATTGGAAGGTCATGCTAGTCATCACAATGCAATATCCTTTAGGCATTCCTCCCATGTTAAGGACTAATGTTGATTATGTTTTTATACTAAGAGAGAACTATATCGCGAATCGCAAAAGAATATACGAAAATTATGCCGGAATGTTCCCCACATTTGAGTCCTTTTGTCAGGTCATGGACCAATGTACCGAAAATTATGAGTGTTTGGTCATAAATAACAACTCAAAATCAAACAAATTACAAGACCAAGTGTTCTGGTACAAGGCAGAAAACCACAATGACTTCAGATTAGGCTCTAAAGAGTTCTGGGAAATGTCAAAAGGCATCAATTCAGACGACGAAGATGAAAAATATGACCCTAATGCTCTTAAAAAACGAGGCGGAGGACCCAAAATTAGTGTAAAGAAAACAAAATGGTAAAAATCACGTCTTTGTTATAACATACCCAAGTTTTTGATTAAAAAATTGATTATGTTTATAAATAAATAAATAATTTATAACATTCCAATGAGTTTATATACCCATAATGTAGAAGAATTAACCGTATATTTATCATGTCACAAATGTCAAATTACAAGACATTTAAAAAAAAATTATAAAGAAAATATTCATTATATTGTTGAAACTAATAAACCCAAAATTACAAAACAAAATGGAGGACAAAATAAAATTGATTATCTTCTTACAGAAGACGCTTTTGAATTACTAAAAAATTCGTATAATTTAAGAAATAGATATATTGTAAATGTGAATGATAATGTAAAACAAATAAATGTATGTATGTGCATTGAAAATCAAACAATAGGATTTATTGAAAATTCATTCAAGGATATATTCAATATAAAAAGACAATTTACAATTGGAAAATATAGAGTAGATTTATATTTTATAGATTATAAATTAGTAGTTGAATGTGATGAATTTAATCACACTGATAGAGACCTGATTAAAGAAAAAATCAGAGAAGAATATATATTGTCATTAGGAAATGAAATAATTAGATATAACCCTAATGACACAATTTTTGATTTATCTAATGTTTTGAGAGAAATAAATACAAATATATTTAAAAAATACAAACCGAAGCTTATTTCGTCAACTGGTAAGAAAGTATACAAGAGAGAAAACGAAACAAGCACACTTTTGGCAACCTGGGATACTATTGCAAAAGCGGCAGAATCCGAAAATATGTCTACTGCTAAAATGAGTAGATGTGTAAAAAATAAAAATATAATAAATGATTATTATTATAGTGTTATTTAACTAGGGGACTTTTAACACAATCATCGAATATATTATTAATGTAATCGTCATTCCACAACCAGTCAATATCGTATGGAGATTTTACTATATCTAACGCATTAAAATTTTTAATTCCTTTTATTTTTAAAAATTGTTCATATTGTTCTTCATATTTATATACATGCTCTATCCATACTATCCATTTGTCAGTTGGTAAAATAGGTACTTTGATATGTTGTGCATAAGACAAGATAGTTCCATTTGGATATTGACACAATTCAAATTGTAATTGTTTTGTTTCTTCACTTTCTATATTATCAAATTGTATAATATAAAACATTAATAATTATAATAAGATTTATATTTAAACTCTTATTATATAATAATCGGCGTTTCGTAAACTTGTGAATTGTGAAAAGGTGTAAATGGGATTATTTATTTTTCTTCACGACGATATTCTCTCCTTCGAACAATTCATTACAAATATCCGCCGTTGATATATCATCTTTTTGATTCAACATCATTTCTTGGGTAGTATTGTTAATACCTATTAAATTGCCGGCTTCATCAATCGATTGAGTAAGCACATTACCGGATTTTTCTGCCCGCTTAATATTCTCACTAATGGCCTTTTGTTTAGACTCTTTTACCCGTTGTTCAAAAACATTTTTCGCATTTGATTCATTCTTGTTTTTCTCGCTCATCAATTGGTTCAACTCTTCTTCCAAATATTCTACCCGACCCGTTTTATACGCCTCAGGGTCCCACGGCATCCACATGCCAATAGGTCCTACAAACACATCGTGATTAGGGTCCACTTCTCTCAACATTTTTGCGCGCAATTCAGCCTCTTCAATAGAAGGATATGAACCTCTAATTTTGAGACCTCTTGTGCACGTTTGAAAATTGTGCGCAATGTTAAAATTCTTCTCCAATTTTTCATCATTATTATCTATATATGTTTTATAATCATCCTGTAAATTAGTTTTAGAAAGATTTTCTTTTTCTTCTTTTACAAAATCGGTAAAGTCGGCAGAAATATCATCAAATACCAAATTGTGTTTGTAGGATACGAAATTTAAAAACTGTAGAAATTTTTCCATGGATTTATTAAAATCCCATTGCCGCAGAAATTGCTCAAAGTAATATATCTCCTTTTGTTTTAATATATTTTCAGGCGAAACAAATGAAACACACGCAAACTTTTGACCAGCGATAGGTTTATCTTCTTCCAATAAATCTACATATTTAGGATTATTTTTACCATTCACCATTTTTCTCTCAAATGTTTGGGTTTCGACTTTTTTAGTTGTCATTTTATTTAGTTAATTATTTGATTTTAAGTTTTTATTCGCAATTAATATTTATCAAAAAAATATTATTTTCTTATTATTTAATATAATGACCAGTTTGATTAACATTGGAGAATTGCTTAAAAGAATTATTAAGTATCTTGTCGAAGGTTTAATGGTAGCAATTGCAGCCTTTGCTATACCTAAACGTTCCTTAAACATTGAAGAAATTGTGTTACTTGCTCTGACCGCCGCCGCAACATTTAGCATTTTGGATACTTATGTTCCAAGTATGGGAAGTGCTACACGCAGTGGTGCTGGATTCGGTATAGGTGCCAATTTAGTGCGATTCCCGGGTGGGTTTTAATACTTTATACAGATCATGAAATAAAACAATATAAAATACTAAATAGGCTATTTCATTTAGTATTTTGTAAGTGTTTACTATCACATAGTGGGTATAAACTCCCAATCTAATTCAGCACATATTTTTTTCCAAATGGTGTCTTGTTCAATTCTTTTTTCACGGTCTTTTAGCATAGGAAAGTGTTCGAGATACTGTGTTTTTCCAAGTAGTTCGCATAATTTATAAGCCGTGTAATAGTAATTTAGAAAATTGACGCGGTCGTCGGGACAATATTTAGAATATGGTGCTTGTAGTTCTATAAATAGGTTACAAAGTGTTTCTTCTAATTCAGCCGACATTACCTGGGGTTTAATACCCAATTTTTCTTTGATGAATTGTATATGTTCATAATATTTATTATATCCTAAATTTTTTAATATCTCCTTGGTCTTTTGGTTGGTAATATCAGACAACTTGATTCTCTCTTTTTTCATTTGTAACTTTATATTCACAATAACTTCAGGTGGTATTTGAGTAGTCTCTTTGCCTTGAAATTGCGACAATATTTCTTTAAAATGATTTATTCTTTTATAAGCATAAAAACAAATTTCTTTAGGCGGTTCTTTGTAAGATGGTTTCTCATTTTCAATTAAATAAGGAATGCTTCGCGAACAAGAATTACAAATAAGAACCCCCTCGTCTTCGAGTGGCGTCATCTCACCGTTGTTACAATAATTACAAATGTCTGTTTGATAAATATAAGAACTAAGGTCAAAAAATTTGTCGTCTACATTATTCAAGTATTTTTGAATATTGTTATCATAAGTGTTGTTCAATTTGTCATCTACATTGGTTTCTTTAATATTGAAAAAACTGTTAACAATATCATTTTTCGCATTATTGGTCGCGGCACTAGACGATATATTTTGTTTGTCTTCAAAATAACTAAAAATATATTTAGAATTTTCTAAAAAATATTCTTTTTTTTTGGAATGAATATCTAATACACTATTATTGATAATTTGTATTCTATCTTTAATGTCAAGCTGTTCCTCAATAGTAAGATTATTATCGGTGTTTAATTTGTGTATCAACTTTTTTTTTTCACCTTTAAGCGATGGAATATTAATAGTATCGTTAGCAGAAAATTCGCGCATAAATTCTTGATGTTTACCATCTAACGTAATGTTTTTATGTTTGTTAATTTTATTTTTTTTATTTTTTTTAGGCTTAAACCCATACATGTTGTCTTTTTGTATATAACATAATAATTAATTGTTTAACTAATAATAATCTAAATGATTAATTTAATAATACAAGTTTAATCAAAATTATGTTTTTCTATCATTTATTTTAATGGACGTCCGAATAAATTTAGAAACATTTAAACACCTTGAAAATACTAATGTAAAAATAGATTCATTAAAATTACAAAAAATGATTTTGTTGTATAACGCACTAGAAGATGGGTGGAGTATTAAGCACAAAAATGATTCATATATTTTTACAAAAAAACATCAAAACAAAAAAGAAGTTTTACAAGATTCGTATTTGTTAAAATTTTTAAACAGCAAGTTGGATATAAAGTCTATATTGTCATGAATATCATATTAAATAGCGAGTATAATATGAAAATAGTCATGTCAGTAAATTTTTAACTTTTATTAAATTTAATTTTAATTAATTAATTAAATTTAAACATTTTATATTTTTTTCTTTAGCCATAATATAAAATGGGTGGTGGATTAATGCAATTAGTAGCCTATGGCGCACAAGACGTATACCTTACCGGAAATCCTCAAATTACATTTTGGAAAGTTACCTATCGACGATACACCAATTTCGCCATTGAGTCTATTGAACAAACATTCAACGGACAGGCTGATTTTGGGCGCCGTGTCCAATGCACAATCAGCAGAAACGGAGATCTTGCCTACCGCACATATCTCCAAGTGACCCTCCCTGAGATTAACCAGCTCATGGGTCTCGGTAATTACGTTACCGGTCAAAATACAGGCGTTTATGCCCGTTGGTTAGATTTCCCCGGTGAGCAATTGGTTGCCCAAGTTGAAGTCGAGATTGGAGGTCAACGTATCGACCGCCAGTATGGTGATTGGATGCACATTTGGAATCAGCTCACCATGACTTCTGAACAGCTCAGAGGTTATTTCAAGATGATTGGTAACACCACACAGCTTACCTTCATCACAGATCCCTCTTTCTCGGATGTTGAAAGTCCTTGTGACTCCATGGCTCCTCGCCAAGTTTGTGCTCCTCGTAACGCCCTCCCCGAAACAACCCTCTATGTTCCCCTCCAATTTTGGTTCTGCACAAACCCCGGTCTGGCTCTTCCCTTGATTGCTCTTCAGTACCACGAGGTCAAGATTAACCTCGATATTCGCCCCATTGATGAATGTTTATGGGCTGTTACGACATTAAACTGTAACACAAATCCTTACGCAGGTATTTCCGGACAATATATAGTTGGTCGCCCCGTTCCCGCCACAATTGCGTACAATCAGTCTTTGGTTGCCGCTTCTCTTTACGTCGACTATGTTTTCCTCGATACGGATGAACGCCGGCGCATGGCACAGAACCCTCACGAGTACTTGATTACCCAGCTCCAATTCACGGGTGATGAATCCGTCGGTTCGTCCAGTAACAAGATCAAGTTGAATTTCAATCACCCCGTCAAGGAACTCATTTGGGTCGTCCAGGCTGACCAGAACGTCGATTACTGTTCCTCTTTGACATGCGATGCTCTTTTATTCAAGGTCCTCGGTGCGCAGCCCTTCAACTACACCGATGCGATTGACGCTCTTCCTAATGCTATTCATGCGTTTGGCGGTCCCCAATCTATTGCCGCAGATTCTCGTGCTTACATCGATGCGCGTGGCCTTTTTAATGATGCCGGCGCTTTGGACTATATTCCTGGCGAAGGTTTCACTGGATACTGGCACGGACCCTCCAATCCTTACAATGAAGCCAATCTCGGTGGACCCGCGGTTCAAGTTAACGGAACAGGTCTTACCGCGTCGGTCTTACGTTCCCTTGAAGGACAAGGCGGATCCGCGTTAGATAACTCTGGTGTTTCTGATGCCGGTACATTCGTCCTCGCGGAGACGTCTATTGACATGCATTGTTGGGGATTGAACCCTGTTGTTACGGCCAAACTCCAATTAAACGGACAGGACCGCTTCTCTGAGCGTGAAGGTTCCTACTTCTCTTGGGTTCAGCCGTACCAGGCCCACACACGTAACCCCGATGAAGGTATTAACGTGTACTCTTTTGCCTTACGTCCGGAAGAGCACCAACCCTCAGGTACGTGTAATTTTTCGCGAATTGATAACGCGACACTGCAGCTTGTGCTCTCAAACGCAACAGTTGAAGGAACAAAAACAGCTAAGGTCCGCGTTTATGCCACAAACTACAACGTTTTGCGTATCATGAGCGGCATGGGTGGGCTCGCATACTCCAATTAATTGAGTTGTTACTGGTTATCGTCTCACAATTTTATACATATTTTAATAATTAATTATCCCTTTTTAATTATTAAAGCGCAAAACGAATATAAAGACACTACATATATAAATATATAATGAGTGTAGACATAGTGAACCTAATCGAAAGTAATCCAATTACCAAATTAAATGGTAATTACCAGTCAAAATTGATTGAAAAAGTGAAAAATCACTTCACCGAGTATGAACAACAAATGTTTATAGCTAGTTTTTATTGCTATTTGAATTGTGATTATAAAAATGATTTTGTAATTGATTTAGATAATATATGGAAATGGTTAGGTTTTAGCAACAAAGCAAACGCAAAAATATTATTAGAAAAACAATTTAAATTAAATGTTGATTTTACACAATCGCTTCTGTTGCAACAGAAGCAAACAACTACCACTAAGGGTGGTCAGAATAAAGAAATATTTATGTTAAATATTAACACCTTTAAAAAGTTTTGTTTAAAGGCAGGAACAAAAAAGGCAGACGAAATTCACGATTATTTTATTAAATTGGAAAATGTTTTACAAGAAATTCTTTTTGAAGAAAGTGATGAACTAAAACAACAATTAGTTCAATTAGCAGACAAAAAGAAACAAGAATATGAAACCAAATTAGTGAACCAAAAAGTAATTGAAAGAGAGAAAATATTATTAAACACATACGGGACCATTGGCTCCATTTTTTATGTTATTAAAGTAAAAACATATGATAATAAACAATATGTTATTAAAGTAGGAGAAAGTCGTAAAGGTATTACAGATAGGTATAAAGAACATAAAAATAAACACGAAGAGTGCGTATTATTAGATTGTTTTCCCGTTAATAAAAGTAAAGATTTTGAAACATTTATTAAAGAACACGATTTAATAAGACCCAATAAAGTAAAAAATCTTCCAGGACATGAAACCGATTTAGAACTATTTTTAATTGGCAAAAATCTCTCTTATCAAACTTTGTTGAATATTATAAACAATAATATCAAGTATTTCAATAACAATGACAACAGCAAATTAGAGCTTGAAAATGAACAATTAAAATTAATGCTGGAAATGAAATCAACTAACAATGACAACATGTTAATACATGAATTAATAAAAACGGTGAAAGATTTATCTCACACGGTGGATAATTTATCTCATAAAGTGGATTCTCTCGAGAATTCCAATAAACGGAATGCCCCCGAGCCCAAAGTGGTAACCGGTTTTAGCGAACCGCTGCTCACTGTTGGACCTAGACTACAAAAAATAAATCCCGAAACTATGACGTTAGTCAAAGTATATGAAACTGTTTCAGAAGCGATGAAAGAAAATTCCAACATTAAAAGACCTAGTATTAATAAAGCCGTTATAGAAAATACGATTTATTGCGGGTATAGGTGGCTTCTAATAGATAGAGAGCTGGACCCTAACATTATTCGCAATATTACTCCAACAAAACAAACCAAAGCCCAAAATATAGGTTATATAGCTCAGATAAACAAGGAAAAGACGAAAATCGTAAATGTTTTTTTAGATAGAAAAACGGCCGCCCACTTTAACGGATATGAATCGGTTTCGGCATTAGATATACCTGTTAAAAAATTCACTTTATCACAAGGTTATTATTATAAAATATATGATGACTGTGATGAAACGTTTAGAGAAGAATTCGAAGAACACATAAATGGACTACCCTTATTATATAAAAATGGTGTAGGTCAATATGATTTACAAAACAATTTAATAAGAGAATTCTCGTGTAAATATGATTGTATTAAAACTCTTTTGATGAGTGACAAAACGCTGGCAAAAGCGTTAAATAAAAATGTACCCTATAATGGAACCTATTTTAAGGAAATCGGAAGCAAATTAAAATGTATGTAAATCCAATAATATCTTACATTTAATTATTTATTATAATAAGCCGTAGGTGTTAATATGCGACGGTTATTTATTTTTTAAATCGGTTATTTTTTGAGATAATTCCTGAATAGATTTTACTAATAAAGGTAACAATGTAGCATAAGAAGCTTCTAATTTATCTGGATTTACATCATATACCAAATGGGGTACTGTAATTCCTGTATCAAGTTGAACCTGTTGTAAATCTTGCGCAATAAAACCTATTTCGGGAATATCTATTTTCCCTCCATCACGCATGTTCCAATTAAATCTGACTGGTTTTAATTGTTCAACAAATGCTAAACTGGATTCTAAATTTTCAACATCTTTTTTATCACGGCGGTCACTTAGTTTTGTATATGTTCCGTAGCTTCTCACTATGGTAACATTAGTATCACCTAATGTTATTTCGTTTGCAACAGTAGCCGTAGATGGCTGTGCGTTATATCCTATACATGTATTATTAACACCCTCTGTAATAACATTACCAGCCTGAAAACCAAGTGCTGTATTTTGATAACCAGTTGTATTATATTGAAGTGAATTAACACCGCTTGCTGTATTTTCAGTACCAGTTGTATTATTTTGAAGTGAACTAGAACCGCTTGCTGTATTACTATCACCAGTTGTATTTGAATAAAGTGCTTGATAACCGCTTGCTGTGTTTTGAATACCAGTTGTATTTGAGCGAAGTGAAGAATAGCCGCTTGCTGTGTTATAACCACCAGTTGTATTTGAATAAAGTGAATATGCACCGCTTGCTGTGTTTTGAATACCAGTTGTATTTGAATAAAGTGAATTAACACCGCTTGCTGTATTTTCAGTACCAGTTGTATTATATTGAAGTGACGCATAACCGCTTGCTGTATTACTATCACCAGTTGTATTTTCACGAAGTGAACCATTACCGCTTGCTGTATTATTACTACCAGTTACATTTGATTGAAGTGAAAAATAGCCGCTTGCTGTATTACCATCACCAGTTGTATTTTGTTGAAGTGAACCATTACCAATTGATGTATTTGAACCCATATTTCCCCCACCTTTACCTACGGACACTCCATTAATAGAAGAATCATCTGTTGTAGTAATCGTGGTAAATGTTCCACTGCCTGTGCTCGTTATTCCTAGCATTCCGTCTGATATCAATGACAA
>Ga0209084_1001571_pt1 | contig 18879 bp, 28 predicted proteins | sample C_130820_MF_Meta_FD_187309 | JGI IMG/M metagenome (GOLD analysis project Ga0209084, IMG submission 187309) | Freshwater microbial communities from Lake Croche, Canada to study carbon cycling - C_130820_MF_MetaG (SPAdes) (version 2) | ecosystem: Environmental > Aquatic > Freshwater > Lake...
GGATTAAGCGCGTCATGACTGATGTTCCCGGCTTGGCGATGTTACTTCGTAAGCATGGGGTACTAAGGGTTGTCTTAGGTGCCTTAGATGGGTGCCTTAGATGGGTGCCTTAGATGGGTGCCTTAGATGGGTGCCTTAGATGGGATTGCCCATAATGTGTTCCCGGTATGTCCGGGCTGTACAGGGGCTCCCCTAGGCTGGCCGCTATACTCGTACCAGACAGGTACGGCTTGCGCCTGTAGGGTGCCTTAGAATGTCTTAGGATGGAGGTTTGGGGGCCTAGGATCACCCTGTTTGGTGGGTATCGACTAGGCAAAAAAAAGGCCCCCTAGGTTTGCACCTAAGGGGCCAGTTAAAATCGGGATTACTTCCCGGCGATGAGGGCCTTCACGGTCTTTTCGTTAGCGAAAATCCCCTTGAGCTTGTTGACGCTGATATAAAAGGGCCGCTTACCGGCCAAAGCGAAAGTGACGGTAGCGTGACCCTGATAGTCGCCAAGGGTGATGCTATCGGTCTTACCGCCTGTCTTCTTTAGCGTTTCATTCTCCGCGGATAAGGCTGCAAGGGCGGTCTGCATAGCGGCAAACTGAGTCGCCATTTGGGACAAATCGGGCAGGACCTTGCTGGTTTTTTTGGCGTTCGACATAGTGTTTTCCCTTAAAGAGCCCCTAAGAGGGGTAAAAACCGCACAAATCGGCGGCAAATTGGGTAAGCCAGAGTTCTAACGGGCAGTCTAATCACGAATTATTACAACGGGAAGTCTTTGATATTGTTGAGGTATTCGGGATGGAGCTAACACCCCCCCAAGAGCCCATGAGGGCTTTTTGACGCAAACCTAGAGAGTAAATCCGGCAATGATATCAAGGGTTTACCCCGAATTGTCCAGGTACACCCCCTGCTAAGTGATTGATATCATTGATGAATCTTAGAACGCAGTTTCCTTGCCCCAAAGGGGGCTCTATAGGGGGACCGTCCCGCCTTAGATGGTGCCTTATCTGGCATAGGACCCCCCGGGGGAGGGGGCCAGCGAGGAGCGTGTTGCCTAAACCTCACCTCCGGGATATAACCCAATTAAATCAAGCATTTAGGATATACTACCTTAACAAGTTATATATAAAATAAGAATTATCCTCTTGATTTCTGTCGCGTTATATGTTATAATATAGTTTCAGGTCTCTTGTCTAAAAATTATATCTCAATATATACATAGACAAGAATTATACCTTAACGTATTATTTATCAACTATAAACTCCGTACCGGACGCTAGAAGGACAACATGTCAACATATGAAGGCTATGCCAAAGAGTACTACCACAAGAACAAGGATCGAATCCGGGAACGGACTCGGGCGTACCGTAAGAAGTACAACAAGAAGTACTACAAAGAGAATAAGCACGAGATCCTGCTGAAGCTGTCGATCAAGCGCAAAAAGACCCGACTCGCGGAAGTCCTTGAAAACACAGGCAAATAAGATTCTTCTTGACAACTAAGTCTTGGCGTGGTATAATACTGTTATATTGAATACATTACTAGATTGTCTTACTTCTGATTAGTATTACTAATTAGTAATTATCAACTACTGATTAAGAAGAAGATAGATAGTTTAATCGATCCGCCAATGAATGAACCACTCTGTCCTACAGACAGTGCACTCTTTTTCGTCTAGCTCGTTAGAGCACACGCCGCACAGCGGCTCTTGAGGTCCCATGACAGCAGCTTGGACACGCAGTGAAGGCAAGAATCCTAAGGGCGGACTAAACGCCAAGGGTCGGTCTTCTTATAAGTCTGAGACTGGTGGTACACTTAAGCCTCCGGTCAAGTCAGGCGACAACCCTCGCCGTGCTTCGTTCCTCGCCCGCATGGGCAGCATGCCCGGTCCAATGGAGAAGAATGGTGAGCCGACTCGTCTCGCCTTGTCCCTCAAGGCTTGGGGTGCGTCCAGTAAGGCAGACGCTAAGTCCAAGGCAGCAGCCATTTCATCTCGGAACAAGAAGTGACACTGAAACGGTGGGAGACAGCTAAGGCCAAGGTGTCCCATCGGAAGGCTCAGGCTAAGTATCAGAAAGATCCGATACAGGTCCAGAAGCGTGAGAACCGAAATCTGGCCCGTGCCCACATGATCCACGACGGTAAGGCCCACAAGGGCGACGGCAAGGACGTAGAACACAAGAATGGGAATGCTCTGGATAACAATCCTAAGAATTGGGCCATAGGCTCCCGCAAGGCGAATCGGTCATACGCTCGTAATAAAGATGGAAGTAAAAAGGACCCAAGGTCATAATGGGTATCTTCGATAAACTATACCCCACGATGGGCCCTGAGACTAAGCCGGTAAGTATCAACCTACTCCCAGAAGCCACTACTCTCGACGAGATTTCTGGATACCGTGCCGACCCTAAGAACAAGTCCGGTGGTAAAGACTTTCTAGAGACTAAGCCTCATACATTTAATGCCCGCTACTTGGCAAATATGGTGCATGGTATGGTGATCGGTGAGAAGCATGGAGTCCCTCAACTTCCTGCACACGAGATAGCCGCTCTTGCCCTCAAGGAGGGTCGTGACAATCTTGGTGTCAATGAAGTCAAACTAAGAGACGGAAAAGACTCTCCTTATGATCCTGATATGAAGGGTGATAAAGACCTCTGGGACAAGATGTCAAAAGAGGAATTCCCTTCAACAGGTGGAAAAGGACAGCCTATTCTTGACGACGCTAGAATGTTTGCCGTCCGTCTTGCCAATAAAGATAAAGTAGCTAAGAAGACTGGAAAGCCTCTTGCCGAAGTCTGGAACGGAACCGGAAAGAATGACTACGGTCAGACAGGTGCCGAATATGCCGCTAGTATGAAAGACTTCATCAAGGCTGCTCAGCATGATAAGAATAAACCTCTTGTGAGCTTTATTCAGAACATAATTGATGGTAATAAGCCCAAGGTCCTAGATCAAGGAAACAATTAGTGCCTGCTGATTATTTAAACGAGACACAGCTTAAATTCGCTGAAGAGTACATCAAAGACCCTTCTTCGAAGACAGGTGCCGCCGTCCGTGCAGGCTACGCCCACTCGGGTGCCTGCGAGGCTGCGACTCGTATGCTCAAACATCCCCTCGTGAAGCAGATGATCGAGGAGGCGAATAAAGAAGCCGCCCTTTCTCTGGGTATCACTGCCCTCCGAGTCATGCAGGAATTAAGTAACATCGCCTTCGCTAAGCCCGGTAGCAAGGTCGTAGTCGGAGAAGACGGTTCAGACGAGATCGTAGTCGATCCTAATGATACCTCCGAGATCAATGTCACGACCACGGCTGCCGGTGGCAAGAAGGCCAAGACAACTTCTGTCAAGACTATCCGTAATTCCGACAAGATCGCCGCCCTGTCATTGATTGCCAAGTCTATGGGTATCCTGAAGGATAGGGTAGAGGTCGAGCACACTGGCTCCCTCGTAGAACTCATCGAGGCTTCCTTTAAGCCAGAAGCTGACTAATTGACTAAGCTTGCAGCGAGTAAGATTAAACTCTGGAGAGAACGTCCAGATGTATTCGTCCGTGAAGTCTTTGGAGCCGTCCCTGACCCATGGCAGGATGAAGTCCTAAGAGCATTCCCTCATAACCAACGAATTGCCATGAAGGCGAGTAAGGGTCCCGGTAAGTCCTGCATCGAAGCTTGGCTTGCTTGGAACTTCCTAGTCACAAGGCCGTTTCCTAAGATTGCCGCTACTAGTATCTCAGGGGATAACCTCCGAGACGGTCTCTGGACCGAGATGGCTAAATGGAGGGAAATGTCCCCTCTGATTAAGTCGACGTTCACTTGGCAAAAGGAACGTATCTTTAATAATGACTTTCCTGAGACTTGGTGGATGGCTGCCCGTTCGTGGAGTAAGTCTGCTGATCCGAATGCTTTAGGTAACACCCTAGCCGGACTCCACGCCGACTACATCATGTTCCTTCTTGACGAATCAGGTGGCATGCCAGACGCTATCATGGCCTCTGCTGAAGCAGCTTTGTCTTCCTGTAAGGAAGGCCACATCGTTCAGGCTGGTAACCCGACCCACCTAGAAGGTCCGTTGTACCGTGCATGTACTTCCGATAAGGATCGTTGGCACGTAGTAGAAATCACTTCTGATCCTGACAGCCCTAAGCGGTCTCCTCGTGTCCGTGTCGAATGGGCCCAGCAGCAGATCGCATCTTATGGCCGAGATAACCCTTGGGTCCTCGTAAACGTCTTCGGTCAGTTCCCACCTTCAAGCATGAATGCTCTGATAGGCCCTGAGGACGTCCGTGAGGCCCAAGACAGACGGTACCGGGAGCCTGACTTTGACCAATTCCCTCGCCTCCTAGGCATCGACGTAGCCCGATTTGGTGACGACAGTAGCATTATCTTCCCCAGACAAGGTCTTCAAGTCTTTACTCCAATTCAGTATCGTGGTCTGAACGGCACTCAAGGTGCTGAGATTACCCTAAGGAAGTGGAATGAATGGGACGTAGACGGCTGTTTCATCGATAATACCGGTGGATTTGGTGCTAGTTGGATCGATAATCTACAAAGACTAGGCAAAGATCCTATTGGTATCCATTTCTCTGAGTCGTCTTCAGACCCTCAATTTGCTAATAAACGGGCCGAGATGGCCTTTAAGCTTGTCGAGTACATCAAAAAGGGCGGTGCCCTTCCTAAGTGTGACGAACTAGTAGCAGCTCTGACTCAGACGACTTATACTTTTAAGAACGATAAGCTCATAATCGAGCCAAAAGAAGACATTAAGGCCAAACTTGGGTACTCACCCGATCACATGGACGCCTTGATGCTTACTTTTGCCCTTCCTATTGATAAGAAGCGGGACTTGTCCCCTTTTACCAAGTCAGGGAGTCATACATACGACTATAACCCATTATCGAGAGATCGCATCCTTGCTTAAGTATGAATATACCATCCTAGCTCACGATCACGTTGAAGACCTCATCCCGGCCATGAATTCAATGGGTCAAGAAGGGTGGAGCGTCATTTCTACGATCCAAGAACATGCATATACTAAAATTATTCTAGAAAGAAAACATGATGTTTAAGAATCTTCTAAGATCTTTTGTAAACTTCCTACGGCCTATTGCTGCTGCGTCAGCTAAGGAAATTGCCCAGATTGCTCTTGCTGCTGTCATGGCTGAAGTGCCTAAGGTGCTGTCCGGTCAAGAAAAGTTTAACTCTGCCGTAAATAATGTCACTGGTACGCTTAAGGTCTCTGGTAAGGCTGTTGCAGTCTCCCTTGTTGAAGTAGCCGTTGAAGCTGCGTATCAGGGTCTCTCTAACTCATTAAAGGCTCAGTAATGATTAAGAAGCTTCTATTCGCTCTGGCTTCCTTGGCTTTTGCCTTGGGGGCTTCTTTACCCTCTCTTGCTCAGTCTACTGCTGCTCAAGTCCTTCCCGGGTATTTATCAACTTCTGGTTGTCCGTCTGGCAGCACAGTATGTTTCAACTCCTTTTCAGATGTCTCAGTAACTGGTTCAATTACGACTCAGAATTTAGTTCCTGCTGGCGTTGCAACAACTGGCTCTGCCGTTGAAATCTTTACTAACAGTATTGGTACTGTTACGATTCAGGTCACTGGTACTTATACTGGTGCATTGTCCCCTCAGGTAACTACCGATGGGACGACTTGGATCACACAGGGTAGTGCTGTTCTTCAAAACATGGCTACTGGTGTTTACTCCACGACTATCCCTTCAGCCAGTACTGGTATCTGGCAGATTGAAGTCAATGGGCATAAGAAGTTTCGTATCACAGGCCTTGCCGCTGTCACTGGTACTGCGGTCATCACTTTGAATGGTTCTTCTGGAACTTCTCAAGTTAGCTTTCCCTCCCCTAGCGTCAGCATTAATCAGACAACTCCCGGTACGACTAATGGTGTCGTGACTAATACTGGTTCTGTCACAAATATGTCTCCTGCTGCTAGGACTCTAGTCACCTTAGATGTCAAGACAGTTACAACTGGTGGTACTGCTGTTACAGCTTTAACCGCTGGTCATAGAACTGCTGGCGGTTTCCTTCTGAACCCTGTCGGTGCTACTATCAATCTCTGTATAAACGAAATCGGTACGGCGACAGGCACTACCTCTTCGGGTGATACGACTTGTATCCTCCCCGGCCAGAGTTATACCGTATCCCCTTCCGCTGCTGCTGTGTCTGTCATCACTTCTGATTCTTCTCATCCATTCTCCGGGTATGGTCTGAACTAATGAAGAAACTCCTTCTAGCTCTAGCTCTTTCTATCGCGTATAGTACAGCCAGTATCGCTCAAGTCGTAGGCCCGGGTCCGATTGTCCCGACTGCCACTGGTCGTGCTACGACTGGTCAAATCCCCGGTACTACTACTAACGATTCTGCCTCTGCCGGTAATATTGGTGAATTCGTTTCAAGCACTGTTTTAGTCGGTTCAGCAGTCTCTTTTACAACGGCTACAGCACTGAATATTACGAGTATTTCACTCACGGCTGGTGACTGGAATGTCTGGGGTTATACAGAAACTACCCCTTCTATCTCTAATACACTATGGTCAGGGTGGACAAGCACAACCTCGAATACTAGTCCTACAAGCCCCAATAATGGTTCATATTGTATTTTTAGGCTCACTTCAACTCTCCAACAAAGTTGTCCAGTAGGTATCCAGAGGCTTAGTTTATCTGGGACCACGACTGTGTATCTTACCGGAAGATGTGACTTCGCATCTGGGACATGTTCAGGGTTTGGTTTCATCGGTGCAAGACGGGTTCGTTAATGTTTAAAAAGTTTCTCCTTGCTTTAGGTTTAATCGCTGGATTAGCGACTCCTGCTGCCGCTCAGGTTCAGGGTAACACCGTTGAAACTGTAGTCGCTACTGTCGCTATCATGCAGGCTAACATCCCTGGTCTTCAGTATCCTTACGTCAAGGCTTTGAAGTACAATGCCGATGTCGGTCCTGCTAAGCATTACAAGTGGGTCACCCCTTGTACTGCCGATGGTATCAGTAAGCTTTCCGGTATCGGTACAGGCTGCTGGCAGCTACAAGTACAGAATAACACTGTAGACGTAACTGACTTCGGTGCTTATTTCGACTATCCAAGTAACAATGACGACGGCCCTAAGTGGACTAACGCCTTCACCGCCGCAAATGCGAATGGCTACAGCCTGACCGCTCCGGGTGGTATCTCGAATATTGGGACGACTATTACTATGGCTCCCGGTGTTATCGTAAAAGGCATTGGTCAGGGTATCAGTGGTGTAATCCCTTCTTCTGACAAGAGTGGCTCTGTCATCATTGGACAGCTTCTCAGTGGTACGTTTCCTTCTGTCTGCTTCAAGCTTCAGAATGCGAATAGTACTGCACAAGTAAAAGGTCCTGAGCTTCATGATATGCAAATCCAGTGCGGTTTGTCTAGTTATGCCGTTCAGTACAACAGTATCGCCGGTGGTTTCACCGATGATAACACGACTCAGGCGTATATGTTCCGTCCTGTCATTGACCACGTTCTCTTCGGTGGCACGACTGTAGCGACTATCCAGATGTCGAAGTGTTTCGATGCCGCTATCGATGGCGTCGAAATCCAAGGCGGTGCCATCGGTATCGATCTTGAAGGCTGCGACGGTCCTCATATCGGTCGTAAAGAGATGGTTCGTATCGTCGGTACTACCGGTCATATGGTCCACCTCCAGACAAGAAGCACCTTCGGTAACTATAACTACGTCGATAACGTAGAATTCCTCCATCCTCAGGCCGGTGTCGGTGCTTATATCTGGAGTTCAGCCAGAAGTGCCTTCATCACGAAGAACTTCTTCGAGGGTGCTAACGCTATCGCTTGTGGTATCGATATCGAAACTGGTGCGCTCAACGTCACTATCAGTGACAATAACTTCACGGCGTCTCCGACTAACTGGCTCTGTGTCAATGAACAACTCTACACTCTTACTGTAACAGGTAACGGCGGTGCTGCAAGCCTCTCCGGTGGTGCATTGTTTAATGCCGGTGCTGGCTCTCGTTACTACGTCAACGGTACGACTGCGGCTATCATTACGCACTTCGGTAACGGAGGTGAAGGAGGGTTCCCATTCAACAGCACTTCGTCTCAAATTCTAGACTACAAAGTAGTCACGAATGCCTCTCCTAATGTCATCAATGCCATCGGTACTGGTGGTTATGCCAGTAGTGTCGTAGTAAAAGACGGTTCGTTCCAACTTCCTAATGCTGCTGGTGCAATCTACTTCGACCAATCCGTAGGTAGTCCTATCGTTGGTACTATCGATATGTGCGTCTTCGTCAAGAAGGCGACTGCTGGTAACTTCAAGGTAGACTTCTATGACGGTGGTGTCGGTGTCTCGACTAGCACGTTCGCCGCTACGACTGTCCCGAAGTGGTACTGTACATTAGGTCTTGTTCCTGCTACTGGTGCTACATTCCGTGCGTTTAATGACACAGCCGGTACTGCCTCTCTTTATCAGCTCCTAGTCAAGTATCAGTAATGAATCTAGGTTGGGTATACGTTCAAGCCACTGGGATTCTTTCCCATGGCGGTGAACCCGTAGGTAAAGGCTACGCCGGTCATGGACAAGGGTTGAATAATCCTAAACTCCAGATGGTTCATAATCTAGGACCTATACCGAAAGGTGTCTGGGAAATCGGTATCTGGTTCGACGATCATCATCTAGGTGTCTGCGTCGCCGCTCTTCGTCCGACAGATCAAGACACTTTTGGTCGTGGTGGATTCTTTATCCACGGAGATAATTTTAAAATGAATCAAACTGCATCAGATGGTTGTATCATTCTGTCTCGACAATTACGTGAAGCTATTAAGAATTCTAAAGAAACTCAGATCGAGGTATCGTGATGCCATCTGTATCTAGCAAACAAGAGAAATTCATGAGAGCAGTAGCTCACAGTAAAGAGTTTGCCAAAAAAGCTGGTATTCCTCAGTCTGTTGGTAAAGATTTTAACAAAGCCGATAAGGCTAAGAAAAAGAAGCATGAAAGGATGTACAAGTAATGGGCTTCCTTATGCCAAAGGCTCCAACACCTACGATGGCTCCATTGCCACCTCCGGCTGCCCATGCTGCCACATTAGGCTCTATGTCTGTCCAGCAGTCAGGTGGTACCGCTAAAAATACCGCTGCTGCCGCTGAAGGCATGGGTGCATCAGATACAATTAAGACTTCAGCCCAAGGCCTTGAAGCCCCTAAGACCGCTAAAACTTCCCTGTTGGGGGGTTAATGGCTAAGGATTTCAATAAGGCTCATTATGAAAAAGCCAGTCCATCGTTACTATCTATGGAGACTTCTGAAGTATCTCCTCCAGATATCGACCCTAAATGGCAGCCGCTCCGTAGCTCTTTGGAGACCCGATTGGTATCTCTTAGGAACTGGAGACAATCTTGGTGGACACAAAACTGGGCCGACATAGCTCAGTTCCTTCTGCCACGTAGAAGTATTTGGCTGACCCAGAGTACTGGTGGCATGCCTACTCCAAATAACATGACCCGTGGTCGTGAACTTAACGGTAGTATCGCCGACCCTACTGGTACGTACGCCCTTCGTATTTGCTCGTCTGGACTTATGTCTGGTCTTGCCTCGCCTAGCCGTCCATGGTTCAAGATCATTCCGGGTATTAAGAAGCTAGTCTTAGACTCAGAAGCCCGTCAGTGGCTCGATGAGACCGAAGACCGGATGTATAACGTCATTGCTGGCAGTAACTTCTATAATGCCTTTGCCGTCGAGTGTGAAGACATCTCTGCCTTTGGCACTGCTCCTAACATTATTTACGAAGATGATAAGGATATCATCAGGTGCTACAATCCTACTGTTGGCGAGTACTTCCTAAGCAATAGCTCTACTGGGCGTGTCGATGGTCTGTATCGATTATTCGTCATGACCGTATCTCAAATGGTTGGCTTCTTTGGTGTCGATAAGTGTCCAGTTGATATTCAGAAGCTCTGGGCCGAAAAGGGTAATAATTTAGAAGTCGAACGTATGGTTGCCCATGCGATTGAGCCTAACTTTGAAGTCACAGGCTTTGGAAAGATTCCGGGTAACTTCGCTTGGAGAGAAGCGTATTGGGTCTTTGGCAGCAATGCCGGATCTCCATTGTCTCTTCGTGGTTTCGTAGACCAGCCATTTACTGCTTCTCGTTGGTCGACTCAGAGCAATGATGCGTATGGCCGTTCTGTCGGTATGGACGTCCTCCCGGACATCATGCAGCTACAGGTCATGACTCGTCGTCTAGCCGAGGCTGTTGAGAAGCTTGTCCGTCCACCGCTGATCGGTTCTATGGAGCTTAAGAATAAGCCAAGTAGTACCCTTCCGGGTAACCTTACTTACGTCTCAGATGTAAGGAATGGCGGTATCCGTCCGATTTATCAGGTCAACCCTGAAATTGCTGCGATGTCGCAGAATATCCAGATTATTGAACAAAGGATTCAGAAGGGCTTCTTCAACGACCTCTTCTTGATGCTAGAGAACTCAGCTAATACTCCTGAGCGTATGACGGCATATGAAGTAGCTCAGAAACTACAAGAGAAGCTACAAGTCCTTGGCCCGGTTATTGAAAGTCTTATTGCTGAGTCACTGAAGCCTAAGCTTAAGAGGATCTATAGTATCCTTAAGCGTAAGGGTCTCATTGACGAGCCCCCAGACAGCCTTAAGGGCGTTCCACTAGACGTCGAGTTCGTCTCGATGCTTGCACTGGCTCAAAAGGGTGCCGCTACTGGTGGTATTGAACGTCTGATCCAAATCGTAGGCGCTATGGCTCCTCTGGTACCAACTGCAATGGATAACATTGATACCGATGCCGTTGTCCGTGAATATAATGAATTACTAGGTAATCCTCAGAAGATCCTACGTGGAGAGGATGAAGTTGCAGGTATCAGGAATCAGAAGGCACAGCAGCAGCAGCAAGAGATGCAGATGCAGCGTACAGAGCGTATGGCTCAGGCCGCTGGGGCTGCGGCACCAGCAGGTAAGGTTCTATCTGGGATTGATACTGGCGGTGGACAAGATGTCCTTGCTCAATTAATGGGTGGCTCTTAATAACTTGACATGTACTGTTAAGTGTGTTATAATACTGAATAAACAACAAGGAGAACAATGACTTTATTTATTACAGAAGCAGAAATGCTTGATCGCTATATTGATGGCCTCAAGAAGTCTGCAAGCAGAGCCGGAGAGTTTCTCTTGGTTACAGGAAATAAGAAGTTAAATCTTTTCGTAGACTTTATTGATGGACTAAAGGTAGCCGCAGGTTCGGCTCACCAGTTGGCCCACTCTCAGATGAACCCTAAGTGGCTCGATATCCGAGACATTTTAGAAGGCATCGTAACACTATCCCACGGAATTACTAATTTCTCTGATGAACAAGCTGGTCCTATCTGGATCAAGATCAAAGAGAACCTAGATACAATGGCTGACACTGGTCGGACTATTGCTACTAGTAAGGCTATGGTTTGGAGCGATATTACCGCTAACCTTGACCAACGTGCTAAGAATGCTGCTGTCTTAGGCAAGACCGATGGCTGATTCGGTTCTAGAGAACCAATTATCTGAACAAGCTGAAGAGGCATATGATACTTCAGATAAAGAGCAAGTCAATAAAGCTCGTAAGAAGTATGCCCGAAAAAGGGCAGATCGCCTTAAGTTCATTCAGGCAGCGATGCAACACCCAGAAGGTCGGGGATGGTTCTACGATATCCTGACGTTTTGTAAAGTCTTTCAGACCCCTTTTAAGGACGATCCTCACCGGACTGCCTTCTCATGCGGAGAACAGAACGTCGGACTCAGGATTATGGAAGATATCCAAATCGCTGCTCCCAAAGAATATCTTAATATGATTACGGAAAATAAAGGAAATATTAACTAATGGCTGACGAACCCGTCGCCCCAGTCCCAGTGACTCCAGTCGAAACTGTTGCCCAAGAAGCTCCAATCTCCGTTGTAACGCCTACAGAAGCCCCTACACCGGCTCCTGATCCAGTGGGTACGGTAGTACCAGATAGTCCGGCTCCCGCTCCAGAAGCCCCCGCACCGGCCCCTGCGCCGAGTATGCTAGGTGAGGCTCTTGAGACCCCGGAAGTAAAAGAATCAGCCAAGGCTTCTAAGGATGGTGAAACACCTCCAGAAGCTGAAGCTCCTAAAGACGAAGGGGGCCAGTCCGTTGAACCGGCTCCGCCTCCAAAGTACGACGCATTTGTTTTCCCAGAGGGCGTATCCCTTGATGAAACTCGCGTCGGTGAGTTGACTAATCTTTTGTCAGCATTAGAACTTGAGGGTAAGGCAGATCATGCCAAGCTCCAAGAAACTGGTCAGAAACTAGTCGACTTGTATATCAGCGAATCAAAAGCTGCGGTAGAAAAGCTAACTGAGCATTACAACAATGCTTGGGAACAGCAGAAGACCGATTGGCGTGAAGCGACGACTAAGGACCCTGAATTTGGGGGTAATCGTCTACAAACGACACTCGATGCCGCTAGTACTTTTATTCGTACTCACGGAGGCACTAAAGAACAGCAGGCTGAACTACGTTCATTGATGGACAGTTCGGGTCTGGGGAACAATCTAGCAGTTATTAGACTATTCGCTACGGCGGGTAAGAACATGTCTGAAGGCCGTCCTCTCGCTGCTCCTAAGCCTGTATCACAACCGAAATCAAAAGTCAAAGCCTTATATGGCTAAGACAATAAGGACATAACATGGTTTTTACACAAAACGTATTTCCCAATCTAGTTGATTGGGCACGTAGGGCCGACCCGGATGGTTCGATTGCTATCGTTGCTGAGCTGCTATCGCAGTGCAATGAAGTAATGAAGGACATGATCTGGCAGGAAGGCAATCTACCTCTTGGTCACAAAGTCACTGTCCGTACCGGCCTACCTCAGGGTACATGGCGCGCAGCTAATCAGGGCGTACAGGCCAGCAAGTCACTAACTGCTCAGTTCCAGTTCTCCGTTGGTCAGCTTCAGGCATACTCAATTGTCGACAAGACTCTTGCGAACCTGAATGGCAATGTAGCCAAGTTCCGTTATTCGGAAGACATGGCCCACATTGAAGGTCTATCCCAGCAGGTCGCTTCCGCTCTGTTCTATTCGAACGAAGCCACGAACCCGACTCAGTTCACTGGTCTAGCTCCTCTGTACAACACTGTTAATACCTCGACTGCCAAGAACGCCGTAAACGTCCTTGACGCTGGTGGTACCGGTTCGAACAATCTGTCGATCTGGCTAGTTGGCTGGGGCGACCATACTTGCTTCGGCATCTTCCCGAAGGGTTCGCAGGCTGGTCTAGTGTACGAAGACAAGGGCGACATCGTTCCCCAGTATGATGGTAACGGTAATCGTTTCGAAGCCTATACTTCTCTGTTCCAGTTCAATGTTGGTCTATGTGTTAAGGACTGGCGTTATAACGTCCGTATCGCTAACGTAGATACGACCACTGCTGGCCTACAGGGTTCTACTCCTCCTGACCTGTTTGCGATCATGAGCCGTGCGGTAGTTCGTCTACCTACTGCTTCTCGTCGTCTAACTGGCATCACCGAGAGCGATGCTCCAGATGATCCAGTGCCCGGTATTCTCCCTGCTTGGTACGTAAACCGTACTGGTCGTGAGTACATGGACATTCAGGCAATTCGTGACCGTAACGTCCTGCTATCCAGCAAGGACTATGCCGGTGACCCCGTCCTGATGTTCCGTGATGTACCAATCCGCGTGGTTGATGCTCTGACGAACTCAGAAGCCCGTATCGTTTAAGGTTTCTGGAAAGGAAATCATATGTTTTTAGACCAATCTCTATCGTTTAATACCACTGTTGGCGTTGCCCAGACTGTTACCACGACTGCCGATTCATCGGTAATCGTTGATATCACTGGCGCTGGTGTAGGCACTCTGCCCCAGATCATTAATGGCTTCCCAGCAACTAATACTGCCGTTGGCGAAGACTATGGTGCCGGTGACGGACTTGCTATCCCGCATGTCCTTCTAACTGTACCTACTGCTGGTACTGGTGCTGGTACTGTAACCATCACCGTCAAGACTGCTCCTGACAGCGGCACTGGCACTGAGGGCTCGTACACGACCCTTGTTTCCACTGTTGCCCTTGTTGGTACTGCTCTAGTTGCTGGCACTGTAATCGACATTCCGCTACCTTCGCTGAATTCGAATACTGTCCTACCTCGCTTCTACAAGCTTACCTATACCGTTGCGTCGACCTTCTCAGCTCCGTTTATCGCAGAACTTGCGGTCAACCCGGCTCAGATTGCCACCTTCGGCAAGTACGCCAATAACTACATCGTAGTGTAATGTGTCCTGACGGGGTGGTCTTCGGGCCACCCCTGATGGGTTTAAAAGGAATCAATTAATTCTATGACTACTGAAAAATTTGAACGTCCAGAACGCCCTGCTTATCGAGTTCTAGACGTAGCTGGTTTTTATGGCGATGACGATACTCTCCACGTTGAGAATTCTGAAATCTACTTCGATGGTGATCCGTGTATCGAAATGGAGCCTCTTAATGAGTCTGCTCGGGTTAAAATGAGCGAACTTCTAGAGAAGCTTGATAATGAAGGTCGTAAGGCTGCTGAAAAAGCCGGTCGTCCATATGTTGGCCGTCCTCGCACCCTAGACGGCGCACTAGAACTTGCCTCTGCAATCCAACGCCAAGAAATGGCTGTTATGGGTGCCGAGAAGCACAAAGAATCAATCTCACCTGTATTACGTGATGACATCCCGTTGCTTGGTCAAGCCGAGAAGCGTGGACGCGGTCGTCCTAAGAAATTCGGTTAATATATGGTAAGCCCTAATCTTATTGATGTTATGAAAGTCAGTGGTGGAACTATGAAGAAGAAAGTAATTAAAGCTGCCAAGGCCGATAAGAAGGTTAAGGCGCTTACTGAAACAGAAGAAAAGAAATCTCGCTCAGCTAAAGAGATTCGTAGCAAATTGTATGGTAAGGAATAATAATGGCTAAACATTCAAAGTTGTACGACAAGTCCCCTAAGCTTGAGCGTAATGAAGACGGCGACGTTGCTGTGAATAAAGGTGGAGACAAAGCCGCTGCCGGTGCAGATGGTTCTTCCGCCGAAGACGACGGTGAAGTAAAGAACAGTCCTCAGGAAGACGAACGCAGTTCGATGCATAAGCGTCATCAGGAAGAACAAAAGGGAATGCACTCTCGTCATGAAAAAGACATGAAAGAAATGCACTCTCGTCACGCTGGGTCGGACAAGACTGGCGAAGATCTTATCGGTAAAACTGAAAATAATTCAAAGGAATAACCAATGGTAGATACTGTTGTCATTAAATCACTAATTCCCCGTTCTAATATCAATCTTACTACTGGTCAAGTCTCCCCTCTTGTAAGTGACTTGTATACGATGATGGGCACTGTTACGTTGAATGGTGTTACCCCGGTAACTGTTGCTAATGCCGCAATCACCGCTAACTCCGTTATTGCAGTAACTTTGAAGACCGTTGGTGGTACTGTTGGTGCTGCTCCTGTTGTAGATACAATTACCGCTGGTACGGGCTTTACAATCAAGGGCACTGCTTCGGATACCTCTGTATATAACTATCGTGTATTTGCCTAATGCAAAAGATCCCAGCTATGGTTGACATGGCTATGGATGATGACGAGAAGGCGGAGGCTATGTCTCCGTCCCTCGGCACTCCTAAGTACCCATTCGGCCTGTCTATTTCTCTATGTGAGAAAGAGCTAGAAAAGATCGGTGTTGACGAGAATGACCTAGAAATAGGTGACATGCTTCATCTTCACGCCCTTGCTAAGGTTACTTCGGTATCTTCTCAGGATCTAGAGTCCGGTTCACACTGTCGTGTAGAACTCCAGATTTGCTATATGTCTGGTGAAGACGAAGAAGAAGAGAACGAAGAGAACGAAGAAGCAGAAGACAATATCGTCGGTGCTGAGTATCCTAAGGATGGAGCAAAGAAGCTCAATACTCGGAATAATCCGGGCCGTCCAGATAGAATGAGCCGCCTGTATAAAATCGGCGCGAAGTAATGCTCCCTAATCCTGCTTTAAATGGACTAGTGAAGCCCTATGTAACAATGGTCTGCAATGGGCCTAGTGATACATTAGGAACAAGCCTTGTTCCACTTACAGCAGGTGGTTTGAGTATCTCGTCACAAGTCATGACAAACTCAACTAATTCAACAGAAGTTAAGTCTTCTGGTGGTCAAATCTATGGTCTTGAAATCTTTAATAACTCTACAAGTATGGGTTATCTGAAGATCTATGACACAGCTACTGCTCCTACTCCCGGTGCAGGTACCCCTATGGTCCGTCTTATGGTCCCAGCAGGTGCCTCAGGAGCAGGTGTTGCCCGTAGTTATGAAAATGGTTTGATATTCGCAAATGGTATTGGGTATTGTTTTACAGGGGGTATTGCGGATAATGATACTACTTCTGTCAGTGCCTCTGAATTCATCGTCAATATCTATTATAAATAAGGACTGCTATGCCAAAAAGTACTGCTACTTGTAACTCCATCTTAGCCTTAGTCTTTAACGCGACGAACTGGGCTAACATTGCGGATAATACTGCTACGTCACCTAATACTAGTCTATATCTATCGCTACATACTGCTAATCCCGGTGTTGGCAATAACCAGACTACTAATGAAACAGCTTATACAAACTATGTCCGTCTTGCTGTAGTCAGAACTACTTCCGGCTGGGCTATTCCCTCTTCTGGTTCTACGTCTAACGCTGCCCTAGCACAGTTCGCACAATGCGGCGCTACCGGCGCGACTATTACTTACGTAGCTATCGGAACAGCTTCAAGTGGTGCAGGCACAGTTCTTTATGAAGGTGCATTGAGTTCTTCACTTACCGTAGCTAACTTGATTCAACCTCAGTTTGCGATTGGTCAGCTTACTGTCACGGAGACGTAATGTTAAATTGTTCTATCTGTGGTGCCCCTGTGTCTCAAGATGACGAAGGGAATGTCATACTTAATTGTAGCCATGTTGGTAAACCAGTAACTGCTTCTATGTCTGCCGAAGCCTTTGGCTTTTCAACGATGAATAATGAAGAAGTGCCTGTCGGATCAGATAAGTAATGGCTATAAGTAATATCAGTGATATGGTGACTGCCGAGAATAACGGCCAGTCATGGCAGGCTACTTGGCGTAAGGCCCCTACTCAAACAACTGGAGCAAATATCTGGTTTGATCTGAGTATGTCTCCGGGTAATCCTGTTCCTAATTATTATATCGGCACTCCTAATACTTATACACCACAAGCTTATTCTTTATCGTATGGCCTTCCTGTCGGTATGAATGTCTCACCAAGTACAAAATTACTGAAACAACTTAGTATTCTTAATACAACTGCTGCTGCAATCCCTTCCTTCTTTGTCTTATATGACATGGTGGGGTTCTATCCATTCTTAGATGAAAGCACTGGCGGTGTTCAACCAATGACTCAGACGACTCCTCCGTCTCGTTGGTATGCATCTAGTACAGCTACGTTTGGTTCTGAAATACTGACTCAAGTTCCTGTATCAGGCACGACTGGTTTTACTGCTATTGCTAACTGTTCATTATCAAATCCCGGTAATGCTATTACTATGACAGCTTCGGCTGCCGCTGCGTGGGCCGGACAAACCAGTGTCGCAGTAACTGTAGGTCAGACGTATCGTTGTGAATTCAATATCTCTTCAATGTCCTCTGCATCAGGAAGTCTTCAAGTAAACGTCGCTTCTTCTAATACAGCCGGTGCGAGTGATATGTTCTCATTCACATACGGCAATACAGCTAATATTAATCAGAACTTTCTAGGCGTTACTCGATCATTTTCTTTCATTGCTAAGTCAAGTACAGTGAGCTTTCAGTTCGGGCTTACAGGTAATAGCAATGGTGATACAGTTACTCTTACTTCTTTGTCTCTGCAATCTACTACTTCTACAGTATCCCCGAGTCTGAATAAAGGACTCCAGTTGATGCCAGTAGTAGTCGCGGCCCATTCAGGTACTCCGGTGTATTTCGTACAGTATACGAATCAAGATGGGGTTCCTAATCGTTGGACGACTCAGGTGATTGCTTCGACTCAGGTTGTAAACGGGACAGTAATGATTCCTAATGCAACAGCGAATCTTCAGTCGTCTCCTTTTCTACAGCTTCAAACCGGTGATACCGGAGTAAGATCGATGGATGGGATTCTTTTCACCACTGTTGATGTTGGCCTTATTTCTATGGCTCTTGTTTATCCGACAGCAAGTTTTCAACTCAGGACTATTGATGCTCCTGTTGAAAAAGTATTCTTTATGGATGCTGGTGGCTCTGTCCCTGTAATCCAAGATGATGCATATCTTAATTTAGTTTGTCTACCGAACGGTAACCTATCTGGTTCTGTCTTTCACGGTATGATTCAATCAGTGTGGGGTTAAATGGCAATTCAAAGTATGGACCAAATGATTTCCGCGATGTCTGCTGGACAACGCTGGAGAGCCGATTGGAATAAGAACGCACTTCCTACGACTGCTCAGGCTGCTGGTCAGTGGTACGATCTCTTCGGTGGTGCTGGTAATCCCGGTGCTGCTACGATTTACGGTACCGGTACGAATCTAGTGATGCAGTCGATGTTTGACTACTCACCAACGACTGGTGCAGGTATTCTGCATGGCGGTGACGTCTCCCCGAGTGTGAAGCAGATACTTAATGCCTCAGTTTATTCAGCCGCTGTAACGACTGCTCCGGCTGTACTTATGCTTGTAGACGTTCTTGCGTATGTTCCTATTACGACTACGACTACTACTACCCTTCAGACGATTATCTCATCTAATACCTTTACTGCATCATCAAGTACTGGTCTATTGTTGACTTATACGAACGACTTTGGCGGTGCTGGTGGTCCAATTTGGGCGTGTCAGTTCACA
>Ga0209084_1001573_pt1 | contig 18866 bp, 7 predicted proteins | sample C_130820_MF_Meta_FD_187309 | JGI IMG/M metagenome (GOLD analysis project Ga0209084, IMG submission 187309) | Freshwater microbial communities from Lake Croche, Canada to study carbon cycling - C_130820_MF_MetaG (SPAdes) (version 2) | ecosystem: Environmental > Aquatic > Freshwater > Lake | place...
CAATTGATCCAGCTAAATCAGTTACTCTAAATGCTTCGCCTCCTGGGGTATTAACAGATAATACACTACTTAAATTTTGTATTTTAGCAAATGTACCAATACTTGCATAAGCAGCAGCACCTGAACCTCCGCCGCCACTAAAAGTTACTGTAGGCTGCTCTACGTAGCCTGATCCTGCATTGGTGATTGCAATGGCAGAAACAACACCCCACGATGTTGTTGTGAATGTTGCATTTGTACCAGTACCACCTGTTACTGCCATTGCATTTGATGGGGCTACTGAATATAAACCATTAACGAGCAGAGTTACAGCAGTAATGACTCCTCCCGATACTGCAGTAACAGTTAATTGTGCCGCTGTTGTGAATGTGCCGCCACTAATAGTTAAAACATCGTTAAGAGTGTATCCTGTACCACTATTTGTAATTGTAGGCGTAGTTTGAATTGCAATCGATGTTGTACCAGAAGCAGTAACACCACCTGTTGTGGTCGGAGCAGAAGCAGTCCAAGTTGGTGCAGTTGTATATCCCGAACCAGCAGCAGTCCTAGTAATACCGGTAACCGTTGTACCATTACTAATATTAATACCAGCAGAACCAGCAGCAAGATCAATACCGCCTGTACCTTTAGATTGCAAGGCTAGCGCTATATTAGTGTCTGTGCCAGCTACTGAGTGGATCGGTGTATTTGTGGTTACCGCACCGACAAGGGATTGGTAATTGGCTAAAGGTTTTCCAGCAGTTAGTGTAGTAAAATCACCTGTGTTTGGGGTCGTATTGCCTATGGCTGTAGGTGAGGACAATAATGTGGCTGGTGTTGTCCAAGTAGGAACACTAGCACCACCAGAAGTTAATAATTGACCTGCTGTGCCTGTAGATGTAAATGCTGTGACTCCAGCAGATGATTGATATGGAATTTGACCAGAAGCACCAGCTGCTAAACTATTGATGTACAAGTATGCGACTGTTTCGATAATATCACCAGCTGATGCGGCAACACCAAGCACAACAGACGTCCCATCAGTGGCTGTATAATCAGAACCATTTAGAAATATACCATTAAGATATACCTCTACATAACCTACTCCATAACTTACTGAAAATGTTGTTTGTGCAGCCGTAGCAGTAAAACTTGTTCTTGTGTAAGAAGCTACAGAACCGCCACCGCCTCCAGATGCTGGTGTTGTCCAAGTTGGTACACCGGCACCAGCAGAGGTTAGTACCTGGCCAGAAGTTCCAACACCGGTAACACCAATAGCAGTTCCGGTACCATAAGCAATACTACCAGCTGTTGGTGTAGATGTACTATTAGTTCCACCCGAAGCAATTCCAAGAGCATTTGTTAATGTAAGTGTACCTATGGTTGCATTACCTGATGCGTCTAACCATAATCCTTTCCCAGCAGGAATGGTTACAAATATATCTTTTGTACCAGATGTAAAGTTGACAGCTGATCCTGAATTTGATGACGCATATATTGTAGTTCTTGTTAGAGTATTTCCTGAAGTCGTATATGTGCCTAAACCTACTTCCCAATTACTACCTATCAGGTCGGAAATACAATAATAACAAGTATTCCCATTGCCTATAATACTAAAAGTTTGATAACCTACATATGCACCTAATAATGTTGCTGTACCTGTACCGGTAACAGCTGTGGATTCTTTTATTCTATCGGCTAATGCTAATGCCATTATTAATGCTCCAGTATAGATTAAACAAGACCATTGGTCTTGTTTGTTACTTATATTTTATGTTAATCTAACTAAACCAGTAGTGTTATTATTGGTTGGCATTGTTAATGTAAATGTACCAGCAGTAATAGTTTGTGTACTAAATGTAAATACACCTACAGCATTTTTACTGGCTGCAGTATTGTTATAGATTAGTACTGTATCAAATGCGGTGCCAGTAAATCCAGTCCATGATAGGTTACCCGATGGAGTCCAATAAACAGTACCAGCAGTCTGTGTGGGTGCTGTTGCATTAGTGACCGCTTGGCCGCCAGCAGCATAAGTGCCTGAGTTAGGTACTTCGCTAGTAACAGAATATGCTGTTGTTGTTGATGGAGATAAAGAACCTGATGCTAGAAATAATGCACCATAGAATGTATCTGCTGTGGTTGCTGCACGAACTACTGATGCACCAAAAGCGTGAATGCCGTCTAATAGTTCGGTTTTAAATGAATAACATAAACCAGCTGAATTGGCCATTTTTATTTTCCTATATTAAAAAGATTGTTGTACTGATTGAATACCGTCTATTGGATTATGACCATATACGTGTGAGTTTGATTTTACCAATTCATCTACTAAAAACCATCTTTCACAAAATATGATATATCGCTGGTCTGTTACCCATTCGGTTTCATATCGCAAAGCATCGCATGGTATATTACCTTTTGATGTAAATAACATAGGCAGGTCGGTTGGTAAAGCTGAATTAATTTGTGCTGAAAAATCTACAGCTGTTGGTTGTGATACAATTTCAATCATATTATTGTGTTATATTTGGGTTAATAGAAATTAACCCATCTTCTATTTTATACTTAATAGAAGACGGGTTGGTTAAAAATATATCATAGAAGTATTTACCATCAAGCGTATTGGTAATACTATGAGGTAAAAACATCTTGATTTTGCCAGCATGTGAGTCGATGATAGTCATGGTGAATGCAACATTTGCTGATGTCAATGGATTTCTTCGTATCTGTGAGTTTACTAAAAATCCATCCAAATTAATCACATTATTATATATATCAAAAACTGTAAATGTTCTTGTATAATCTGTATTCTTATTTATATCTAAATTAGTTGACATATCTATTATTTTCTTTATTATACACTTGTATTGTATTTATAACCCAACAAATATTACTTTAGTTGTCACTTATATGTTTCCTTTTAAAATATCGATTTCTAATTTCAACTCTTTAATCGCTTCAATGAGTAAACCTACCATATTACCATAAGCGACAGAATATATTCCATCATCACCTTGTATTACTGCTTCTGGTAATACTACAAGAACTTCTTGTGCAATCACACCAGTATGTGATGTGATAGTGTCTGATAAATCATTTCTGGTAAATGTAACACCCCGAAGTGCTTTAACTTTATCTACAGCATTTGGAATAACCTTTATATTTTCTTTAAGTCTGATATCTGAATAAGCTGTGATATTAGCATTACATATTAAACCACCACCAGCAAAGACGTTAAGTGCTTGTGATCCAGTAACTCCATCACCAGCACCAGCATCTAATCGAACATCATAATCAGCGGCACCAGTAGAAGCACCATGAAAATCTAAGTATCTACCTATTTCAGCAACACCACCAATATTGAATCCCGATATTTCAGTCGTACTGTATGTTGGTTTTGTTGATGCTTTAGCCCAAGCAGATACATCACTAGCGGCCGCAGTAATGGTAATATTGGCAGAACCATCAAAATTTACACTGTTAATTGTTCTGGTTGTTGCTAGTTTTGTTGCTGTTGCTGCATTACCGCCAATACTAAGATTGGTAACAGGAGTTGTAGATGTTACTACAAACGGAGCTGTTCCTGACGCTACGGTTGATGTTAATGTTGTTGCCGAAACACCACCTGTTACTTCTAACTTATATGTACCTGATGGTGTATTACCAATCCCCACATTGCCGCTGGAGTCGATACGCATTCGTTCTGTATTAGTAGTGCTAAATGTAAGCGGTCCATATCCACCTGTTACAAAAGAAGCAGCAAGATTAACGCCATTAGCTCCTGATGTTGGGTCTGGAGTCATAACTCCAAGAGCACCAGCGGCAGCAGCACCCCTCCACCATTGTGTCCCAGCCACATCTAACTTTGCATTAGGACTACTCGTCCCAATCCCCACATTGCCGGTGGAGTCGATGCGCATAACCTCAGAATCATTTATCATTACCTGTATTGGCAATGCTGTTTGAGTGCCTATTTGTGTAGACCCTGCAGTTGACTGTATCCTAAACGTTTCTGTAGTATTATTTGCTCTAAAACTTAATATCCCTCCAGTGGTGCCATTAAGAGTTAAATTTCCATACCCACCAGCACTAAATGGAGTGCTAGTCCCAATTCCCACATTGCCGGAGGAGTCGATACGCATGCGTTCTAGACCAGCTGTTCCAAAAACGAGAGGGTTGTTAGAATTATTATAAATTAACCCAGCGCTACCATTTTGAAAAATTAATTGACCTAAATTGGCATTAGCAAGCCCAAGTGTTGTACCAGTTGCCGCAGCCCCATTTTGCAAAATACCCACACCAGTATATGTTGGGGTTGACCAATATGTACTTGCCATTGACCACACGCCACCAGAAGATTGTCCTGTGGTGCTTGCTCTTTGCACTACATATTTCCCATCGCCGATAGCATCAATAATGTCATTACCGTTGGGTGTGCCACCAATCCCTAAATTAGTTCCATCATAAAACAACCCCGCACTAGAACTAAAAGCACCTGTGCCGTTGCCATATGGGATATAACCTGCGGTTAATGTGGTTAAACCTGTGCCACCCTTAGCAACTGCTATAGTTGTTCCATTCCAAGTTCCACTTGAGATTGTTCCTACAGATGTAAGACTTGAGGCTGTAATACCAGAACCTAATGTATTATTTGATAATACTGTTGTTCCATTAATTTCGTAAACTTTGCCTGTCAATAGATTAAAGTTTTCCGAACTTGTCCATGCTGATGTAGCATTAACCCAATTTAATGTTTTATCAGTAGCGCCTAATATAGTAATACCACCACCGTCAGCAGTCGTATTTGTTGGTGTTGCAACATTAGATAATACTATGTTTTTGTCTGCAATGTTTATAGTTGTAGAATTTAATGTTGTTGTTGTTCCTCCAACAGTAATGTTTCCTGAAAATGTCACATCACCGCTGTAAGTGGTCTTTCCGTCAACATAAGACTTCATACTAGTATTTGCAGTATCAACATAAGACTTCATACTAGTATTGGCAGTATCAACATAAGACTTCATACTAGTATTTGCAGTATCAACATAAGACTTCATACTAGTATTTGCAGTATCAACATAAGACTTCATACTAGTATTTGCTGTAATTATAGTATTATCTGTGTAAGATTTTAAACTAGTATTTGCAGTATCAACATAAGACTTCATACTAGTATTTGCTGTTACAAGAGCATCATTTAAACTTTTTGCTGCTTGTGATGTTGCAATAGTTGTAGAACTTACTGTGGTAATTGAATCGCTTAGGTGTTGGTTAGTTAATATTCTATAATAGTTTGTTGGTGATGAAACATCTCTTATATCCCAATACCTGTTTGGTTCATTCCATCTAATCTGTGAATTTGCATTAACAGAATTTGTTGCCTCGCCTCTATTGACAATAAAGTAATCATAACCAGCACCAATTGTTTGTGGTGATGTTGCTTTTAAAACTATTCTATCAGTATCTAATAATGTTTGTCCATTAATTACAAAATTACCGGTAACTGTCAAATTAGCAGGATTTCCTACGGAAGTTCCAATAACAACATCACCTAATAAATTAGATGAACCATTAGCTTGTAGTGTATTAGTATAAGTTTTACCAGTAACACTTAATGTAGCAGTATTAACACTGGTATTAGCTTGTACTACATTCAGTATACTAGAACCAGTAACACTTAATGTAGCAGTATTGACACTGGTATTTGCTTGTACTACATTTAAGAAACTTGTTCCGGTAACACTTAATGTAGCAGTATTGACACTGGTATTTGCTTGTACTACATTTAAGAAACTTGTTCCGGTAACACTTAATGTAGCAGTATTGACACTGGTATTTGCTTGTACTACATTCAGTATACTAGAACCAGTAACACTTAATGTAGCAGTATTGACACTGGTATTTGCTTGCACTACATTTAAGAAACTTGTTCCGGTAACACTTAATGTAGCAGTATTAACACTGGTATTAGCTTGTACTACATTCAGTATACTAGAACCAGTAACACTTAATGTAGCAGTATTAACACTGGTATTAGCTTGTACTACATTCAGTATACTAGAACCAGTAACACCTAATGTAGCAGTATTAACACTGGTATTAGCCTGAACTACATTCAGTATACTAGAACCAGTAACACTTAATGTAGCAGTATTGACACTGGTATTAGCCTGAACTACATTTAAGAAACTTGTTCCGGTAACACTTAATGTAGCAGTATTGACACTGGTATTTGATTGTACTACATTTAAGAAACTTGTTCCGGTAACACTTAATGTAGCAGTATTGACACTGGTATTTGCTTGTACTACATTTAAGAAACTTGTTCCGGTAACACTTAATGTAGCAGTATTGACACTGGTATTTGCTTGTACTACATTTAAGAAACTTGTTCCGGTAACACTTAATGTAGCAGTATTGACACTGGTATTAGCTTGTAGTGTATTAGTATAAGTTTTACCAGTAACACTTAATGTAGCAGTATTAACACTGGTATTAGCTTGTAGTGTATTAGTATAACTATTACCAGTAACACTTAATGTAGCAGTATTGACACTGGTATTTGCTTGTACTACATTCAGTATACTATTACCAGTAACACTTAATGTAGCAGTATTGACACTGGTATTAGCTTGTAGTGTATTCAGTATACTATTACCAGTAACACTTAATGTAGCAGTATTGACACTGGTATTAGCCTGAACCACATTCAGTATACTAGAACCAGTAACACTTAATGTAGCAGTATTAACACTGGTATTAGCTTGTAGTGTATTCAGTATACTAGAACCAGTAACACTTAATGTTGCTGTGTTAACACTGGTATTAGCCTGAACCACATTCAGTATACTAGAACCAGTAACACTTAATGTAGCAGTATTGACACTGGTATTAGCCTGAACTACATTTAAGAAACTTGTTCCGGTAACACTTAATGTTGCTGTGTTAACACTGGTATTAGCTTGTAGTGTATTAGTTAATGTTTTATTGCCAACATTTAAATCATTGTTCACATAAGCATTGTTGAATACTGTTAATGTGTTGGTATTTGAGTTATATGTGACATTAATGTTATTTGATGTTGTGTTCTTAGTAACCACCAAATTATTTGCAATTGCTGTGTTGCCTGTTATCGTGGTGTTGCCCCAGATAGCAGTATTACCTTGTACAACCGCATTATTGGAAACCGTAAGACCTGTTCCTGTGGACAATGCTAATAGTGGTCCACCTATATTTGCTTGTCCTGCATTGGTCAACCCTAATATAGTATTTGAGAAGTAAACTTGACCAGTTGATACCGTAAGATTATTCTGTATAAATGCTGAAGAACCTATACCCGTAACTTGTAACTGACCAGCAATTACTGCATTGTTAGCAACTTGAAGTCCTAATGTTGGTGAGTTTAGATAAAGTGTTCCTGTCGGTTTTGTATAATTGTTAGCAGCTAAATCATTATTCTCTTTGGATAATGCATTAGTCTGAATCATCCACTCACCAAAGGTGTTGGTATAACTTAAAATTGATGTTAGATTAGCCATTTGAACCCTTGTTTAATAATGCGAACAATAATTGTTTTATTTCAGAGATATCATTTTTGACATCATTCATCTCCAACCTTACTGTATTTAGTTCTTCTTTTTGGTTGGTTATCATTTTAACCTTAGCATAATATTCATCACGGGACGAATAATCTTGATTGATTAACGCCCCTGTTTGAATGTCTCTCACAAATGTGGAATCATTAACTTTAACTAACATTACATTCCTGTTCCTGATGGTAATGCTATTGCTCTAATATCAGTTAAATATGGTACATTAGTGTTATCATTTGTAGATAATATAATTTTAATAGCAAATTGACTGAATGATGTATATGTTGCACCATTAGTACTAGTATAAGAAATTTTATTATTAGCCATATTTCCAATACCTGGAGCAACTTCAAATTCATATAAGTTATCTCTAGTATTTGAGAATGTATTATTATTGGTTGTGGTAGTCATCAATTGCCAAGAAGAATCTTCAAATGATTGAGTATCATTTCTATTTAATATTTTATAATAAACAGAAATATTAGTACCAAATGGACGATAAGCTGTATAATATACTCGTAAATCACCAGAATCATTACCGGATGTTAAAACTACCTTCTTTGTGAAATATTTAGACAAACCATTTCCACCAGAATGTGATGTTTCTCCATTTATAACTATAGAAGCATTAGTATTACCTGAACGAGTAGCAGCATCAGTAATTGTTATCGTTGGATTTGATTGATAACCAGAACCAACATTAATAAAGTCTATTGATTGTATTACACCACTAACTATATTTGCTGATGCGTAAGCTTGAGTTCCATATAAATCACTTGGTGCAGAAACTGTTGCTGTTGTTGCACTACTATAACCAGTTCCACCATTAGATATTGTTACAGTAGTATTTGATAATTCTAAATTATTAATATTCCATCTGATGTTATATAAAGATAAACCATCATCAGAAATTATAGGACTAATATTATCATCAACTGATAATAAAGTAGAGTACATTGTAAATGATGAACTTGAATTGGCTATCAATATTCTTTCGCCTTGACCATCATTAAGATAGAAATCATCATAATTTGGACATGCGAATTTACCTGGAGTAATATTTACTTCACTAGTAGATGTTTTTATGGCATCATTCAATGTTGATTTAAATGAATAATTAATGACTGATGCTGCTGGTACAAAATCAGTAGTTGTAAAATTATAAGCGTCAGATAATATATTTTTACCAGCAAAAGAACCAAATATATTTGATATATTATTGGCATTATAATATGTTTGAATATCTTGACTAGTTAATTTACGATATGGTAGATTTCTAGGAACAACAAATGGTAGTTTTGGTGTTTTTGTGATATCAAACTTACATCTTTCTAATACAAACATCAATGCTTTACCTTGGTCAGCTGTCCATGTCATTGCATTTTGAGATTCAAACATTGAACCAACATAAGGCACATTACCTATTTTGGTAATTATTGTTGGTGTTGGATCGGTAGGTAAATTTTTAACAGTTGATGATAATGCTGTACCCCCTTTTGCAGCAATCCAAACATTATATTCAGTCGATACAGATTTCAATATGAAAGCATATAATACACCAGGAAGAATAAAAACTGGTGCTGGTAACTGAAATTCGGTATATGTGGTAGAATCCAAATAATGTGGTGTATTACTATATTTCATTTGACTCGGAAATAAAGTAACTATAGAATTATCTAAAGCTTCACCATCAGGATAACCATTTTGAGTTCCAACAATAGATAATGTTATTGGTATATTTGAACTATCAATACTCTTAAAAAATACTCTAATAGATTTTAAGAATGTTCCATTAGGATATGTGGAAGCATCTATAATAAAAGATTGAGCTACTGGGTCATAAGGAGCATACGTAACTTTTGTTGATGTTGATGATATATTTTTATATTTTGTTTGTGTAAATGTATTTTTAGCACTATCGATAGAAGGTGAAAAATTAATTGATTGTGATTTGGTTGATAATCCAGAAGCTGTAAATGTTGCTGATGCATATGTGGTTGCTGATGCTGGGTCAGAATCAACAGTTCTATTATCAATTGTAAATACTCTATCACCAGTTTTAAACTTTGCTGGTGGAATATTAAATACACCAACAAAATTTCCAGCAGCATCAGTAGATAATTTTTCTAAACCACCTGCTGTAGATGCTAAGTTATAATTAGTATATGTACCATCCATAGAATAATAAGATGTAATATCACCACCAACATGTATATTTGTACCCAGTGAAATATTGACTGGTGTGTTTAATGTTACAGTAGCACTCGATTGGTTATAACTGGTCACAACAGCAATATAATTTAATGGTGTTATTGTTACTTTACTAGTATAAGGATTAACATCAATATATTGTGAGTTTATCTTAATTGTAGAACCAACATAGAAATTAGTTTTAGTACTTGCTAAACCACTAAGAGATAATTCTGTAACTCCAACAAAATACAAACCACCACCAGGTAAAGCTGTTACTGTTCCAGCAGTTGTTGGTGTTGTTGATGTGTATAAATGTAATACATCTGTGGCAAATACAACATTAGAAGTATTACCTGTTGGAAAAATAGCAACAGCCATATAAGCATCACCATCATCTTGTGAAGTGGTCATACTAAAAGTAATATAATTTGTTCCTGCGGTTAATGTTCCTAATGCTATATCATTATAACTACCCGATTGTAATGATGTTGTCCATCTAGAAGTACCATTTACCGTAATATATCCACTTTGAGAATCATCAGTTGATACTCTCATTGTATATGTACCAGTAGTTGGTACTGTAAAATTAAATCTGCCGGCCGGTAAACTTCCTGTAGCTCTAGGTGAACCCCAAATTCCATATTGGCCAGCAAACCATCCATGATTAGTCATTACTCTATAATATTTTATAGTGTTTGAACCACCATCAACATAACTTCCACCAACAGTAGATACATAACCAGTTTTATGGACAGTTATGATACCACCTGATATAGTACCTGATGCTGTATTTGATGTATAAACACCACTTGAGTTAAATTTTGCATTAGTTATAGTGACAATTGGTAAATCTGCTACATAACTTGTATGAAAATTACCGATGATATATAATCTAACTTTAGTTTTATCGGGATAAACATAACTATAAACTACAGTAGCTATTGGATTAAATACTGAAGATTGATAATAACCAATAATATCATCTGGTTGAAATGTACCTGTAACACCGGTCAATTCAACAATATCGGGATTTGTAATATAATTATCTACATTAATACCATCAAACCAAGTTGATACTGGAGTATTAATTGCTAATCCTTTTGATCTGAATAATATTTGTTGAGCTCTTATGTAAGGTAATATACTAATATCTGTAATATATCCACCTTTTTGTGAATAATTTGAACCTAAACTATCATAATATCCAGATAATGTTGTTTTAGATTGTACTGAAGAATTATATGTTTGTGTAGTTGTCTGGGTATAACCTACTTTATTACCAAATGGTCCATTAAATGATCCATGATTTAATCTACTAATAGATGATTGTGTTGAAGATGATGATTGTGAACCAGGAACAGTTTTCCAATCACCAACAGATAATGTATTTAATGTATCGCTTGATTGGAATAATGTTAAATTAGGATCAACTATTAATAAATCTGGTTGTTTAGTATTATCTACCCAATTATCCATAGGTGGATTTAAAGACATTACACCTTCAAAGATTGGAGTAGCATATGGATTTATATTGATAGTATTACTAGCTAATGTTTGTGTTGCTAAATCGATTGTTGTATATGGTAATGTAAATATATGAGTTTTACCTATAGTATTTACTTTAAACCCCAATGTGTCTAGTGAAGATGTATCTATATTTCCCATTGCATCATGTAAATATACAGAATGCAATGGAAAATTATCAACTTGTTGTGATGCTGTTAATATTTTTGTTCTGGAATTAATAGAAACATTAAATCCATCATTATATGTATCAGCTGATGAAAAACTTGAAAAATCATCAGTCAATATACCATTTTTAAATCTATTTAATCCATTAACGTCAGGTATTTGCATACTTTGAGCAGATTTTTCTAAATTACTTAATGATGTATAATATTCTATATTATTGATACGTCCTTGTAAATCAGAAATATCATTCATTGTCCATCGTTTATGTGATACTTTTTCAACAGATAGATTTGGTAATACGCCTAATGGAGATTGGCCCGGAATATAAGATGTATATGGATCTAATGTTAAATCAGCTAAGACTAATGAACCATCTGGTACCGCAGGTGGTAATGGTAATATTGATGGTTTACCGCTGATTATTTGGAAATTTTTATCTTTACTTAAAATAACTTTATCTTTTCTACCAAGATAATATGAATAATCTGATCTAAATATAGAGTTATCATTAGGTATCATAACACCACCATCATTACCAGAAAAATTAAATATGAATGATGTTTGTGCGTTTTTCTGTGACGGCCTAAAATCTAATGAATCTCTCAAAGAATATGTCATACCACTTTTAGCAATATATGATGGAATTTCACCATAAGATTCAGGAAATGCTGAATGTGGAGCTAAATATGATTCTATAGAAAAATAACCACCACCAGCAACATGTTCATAATAATCAAATAATACTAATAATTGTCCTTTAGGTGCTGGTCGACCAGGAATTAATTTAATACTAGCATGTTGGTACCATGAATCTCTTTGACCATTATCTAATGTGAAATTATTAGTTACATTGTATGTAGAATTAGTTAACATAGAAGTTACTGGAACTGTTGCAGCAACACCAGTATCAATTATTTTAACAATTCTTTTAACATCAGAAACATATAATGATTGTGGTTGTCCTGGTGTAACTAATCCAGCATTTTTAATGTATGTTTGTCCTTTAGTCAAATCAACATACACTGTTGATACAACAACTTCTGTTCCTGCTATAAATACGGTTGATGTATTTGCAGTTTTGAGATTTTTAATTTTTTTAATATTATCATTAGAAGCATTAGATATTGAAGAATTAACAATAACTGTTGCTGTAAATGCTGTATTTATATCATCACAAGTTAAAGTGGCTGTATTACTATTATTTGTTAATGCTATATGTCTAATAGCTGTATTAGCAAAAGGTACTAAAGCGCCAGTCGCATTATTGATAACTATGTAATTATCATGAACTGTACCTAAAAATTGAATAGCTCCTGCTGATGTGTTTATAGAATCAAAATTTAAAATAGCTCTTGTGCCTCCAGCATATGCAGAAAAAGTAACTGATCTAAATTCTTGTGCAGATTGATATGAAGCATTAGCAATTGTACTAGTATAAGGATTTCCTAATGAGTATATTAATTCTGATGGTACAATATTTTGTAATACTGTATCGCCTGTTGGTAATGCATTATTTCTTACAACTGTTGGTATTGAAGCTGATGCATTTATTGTTGTAGTACCATAAGCAGTATTTGTTATTGTTTCAATATCTTTAATATCAAATTTTAAAGTTACAACAGATGATGTAGTTGGTATTACAGTAAATGTAGTATCTATAGTAGCAATTCTTGTTGCGCCACTATAAGAGACAATACGTTTAACATCTCCAGCAGAAGGACCAGAATCTATGGAAATTGTAACGCCATAATAAGCATTTGCTACAGCTGAAGTTGATGCATTATTAGGTAAATATATAGTATTTGCTGTGCCGGTTGCTGAACAATTACCTGATATAGTTTTATTTTGTATATCAGTTACATATGCTTTATATACATATGATGTGGCATCGGTCATAGTAGTATAATGGTCAAATTGTAAACCACGAATATATGCTTTACCAACAATAGTAGAATTATATGTTGTTGTATTAGCAGTTGCGATATTTGCTAATGATACACAATGTAAATCTATTGGTGATATAGCAGCAGAATCAAATACACCAGCTAATGTGTTAATATAAAAATAATTTCCATATTCAACAAAAGTAGCATTATTTTTGATTGAATCAGTAGTTCTTGCTCTTGTTGCTGTTAATGTAGTTTCTGATTGATTCTCTACACGATATCCACGAACAAATGCGGTACCTTTACCAATTTTAATATCAAATAATGAACTTGAAGTATTTGCTACAGGAGTTAATTTAAATTCATCAACAACATAATCACCATTAGTTTCATATGTGCGTTTAGCTATATAATCATCAATGACATTATAAACAGAACCATCAACCATTTTAATGATTTTACCAGCATCCATTCTGACAAGTTCTATAAATCCATCATCATCACCTAATTGAAGTGAACGACTTTCTAAGGTTAATGAAATTTTATATCTATCAGCTCCGGGTGCTTGAAAATTTGATGCTCCAATTGCAGGGTCTAATAATGATGAATCATCAATATAATCATTAATAGTTTCGACTATATTAAGACCAATTCTATTAGATGGTATATTAGAATATTTGTTTAATATTATTGTTTGTGGATTTACTTGAACAAATACACCATTAGAAATGTTTGTACCATCAGTTCTTTTATATGTACTTGCAATGTAAAATACACCTTGAACGATAGAAACAACTGAACTAAATCCTGTAGCATTTGTTGGGAATGCTTGAATTGATGCATTTGAAAGACTATCATATATCAATGCACCATCTGAAAAATGTACACCCGAAATATATGATACTATTAATGTATCTGGGTCACCTTCTCCAGAAACGCCTGTAGATACAGAAATAGCAATAACTCGAGCAACAATTGTTCCAGTAGCATCTTGTATTAATTTTTTATCAAATAATGTTAAGTCAATATTTGCACCAGCAATAGTAGGTTGTATTTTAATATAATGACAATGTAGGTTTGTCGTTACTTGGCCACCCGTAACCGGAGTATTTTGTTTAAAAATGTTATCCGCAAACTTTGTAATTTGATCTTGTTGTATGGTTTGTGATTGTGTTAATTCTCTTGCTTGGATCGCAAAACCTGGTTTAAATAAGATTCTATGATAGTTATCATTAGGGTCAAAATCATCAAAATACGGTGTTACATTGAAATTAATTGGCATATTTTTCTCTTTTTAGAATTCTAGTATAAATTTAAACTGTTCAATACCATCAACACTTCGCTGTATGGCTGTTCTGTTCTCTATATATGTTAAATATCCAGATTGTGTTACAAAATCTGGAGGACTAACATTTAATAATGTCCTAACACATCCAGAACTATTTCCGAAAACTGACGCATCTAGTATTGGTGTTCCTGTTATATTTATTAACTGCACCACGTTAGATGCGGTATCAAAACTCAACATTGAAGCTGTAAATGTTGCTGTATCCAAACTATTACCCTGATATATTGTTTCATCTAGTGTATATGTGCCTGCGCCACCAGCAACAATTAAATCTGTTGATGCTTTGTAAATATCTTTATTGGCAGTAGTTTCTAATTTATAACTTGTTTTTGATATTGGATTTACTAATAAACCAATTTGTCTATAATCGATATCTGTTGGTATATAAGAAATGCCATCATATGTTTCTGATGAATTAAATTCTACGGTATACATTATTCTATTACATGCAAGTTCGGATATAGGGTCAAATCCGTGGCCACCAATAGGAGACGTTGGTGCGATAGATGTACAACCAGTACCTGTTTTGCTTGTGATCAGTACCGTTGCATATGTATAATTGGTTCCCGGTGATGTAACAACAATATCAGTTATAACTCCATTAAGTGTTGTTGCGCTTGCTGTTGCTCCTGTTCCATCACCAATAATATTAACATATATTGTTGATATAGTAGGATTATACCCAGAACCACCATGGGTAATGTTAATAACATCTATAGAACCGGCACCAGATGATGTTGATAATGGATTTGGCGTATTTAACCCCACCGGAACTGGCATCCAATTTGTATCCATATATTTTGTTTTAGATCCTATATCAATGGTGTATATATATTTCCATTTATATCCATCTGTATCATTGAATATTTTATTTGTTCCGTAGGTTCCTGGTTGAAAATATGGTTCTTTTGTTGAGGCTAAACCATTATTATTCCATAAGCATTTAAAAACTTGGTCAAATTTATTCTTAATATAATAATTGTAAACATTCATCCCATTTGAATCTTTGGCCAACAAATCAATTTCATCCGCATAATGGTTGTATACTACTCCGGATGTCCAATTTACACGTTGTATCACCGGACTTATGTCAGATGATTTTATTTTCTTCAATACAAACATATTTTTAAATACGTTTTTAATGTATTTCTGACTTTGTGATGGTATTTCTGATGTATTTTCAGTTGTCCATGGAATAATTCTAGAAATGAAACAATATGTTGTATTAATTACTTCCGTTGACCCCACGATAACGGAAACTGGAGAATAATATGACTGTTCTATTAATGAAACTTTAGAATTATATGTTAATAAATTTTGATTTGCCATTATGTTTGTCTTATGTTATAGTAAAGTTCAATTAACTGGTTTAGAAATCTTAACATATGCAGCATTTGCTGTTAATGTTCTATTAACTGACATAGATGAATTAACATTATTTGTCAAATTTGCACTTAAGTATATAATATTATTTGAGTAATCTACAGCCGAAACTGTTTTATACATGTTATTAGCAACTATAACATTATCACCTACTCTAACAATATCCAGTAATGGGTATGCTGGATTGCTATAATTACCATTATTTATAATATCATATTGACCAGTTAATGATGAAATATTAATGATATTACTACTAGCATTAGCTGTAACATAAGCAACATTGGCAAAAGTTAACCAAACATTGTCTTTCAGTGTTATAGTATTTGCTGAAGTATCTGCTGATAGAATTTCAGAATATATACCAGTTCCTTGTGTGGTTGTCGTGGTAATAGAACTGTTTGTTGTAATAAAATTGTTTAGATTTGACGAACCTAACCCATTAAATTTAACGATATTAGTGCTTTGTGCACCTAGTGAAGAAGCTGTAGTTGATAATGTTCTTGTGTATGGTGTTGCAACTGTTCCGGTTTCTAATTGTGCGCACCAGATGTAAACGCCTGAGTAGCCATCGCCTGTGTATGCATCCGATGCAGACCTTAATGATATCTGTGCATTATTGACTGTATTTACCGCAGCTTTAGTTACAGTAAGCGAACATCGATACCACCCGTCGCCACAGTTTGTGATAGTAGTTGACGGTGAGGTGTAATCGCCACCACCGTTATCAATATGACCAACTGTGCCTGTAGACAAGTCAAAATCAGCACCTAAAGACTGTGTTGCAAAGTTTGACATTCTAAGCTCAAGACCAGTTCTTTCGCCTGCCTTAGCATATACAGATAATGTTACAGTTTCATTTGATCCTGTTCTTGAGGCATAAATATAATGCCAAACACTACCTGTATTTTCTACGAGTTTACTAGCTGTTAAAGTACCATCAGGAGTTATATTAGCCGCACTGGTTATAGTTGCATTATTCTTAGTCCAAGCCGCATTACTAAAGTCATTACTATAAGTCAACAAATTAGTTGCTATAGGTACTGACATTGTTGCATTAGATGATGAACTACCGGTATAATATAATAATGTATTCGCTATATTTAAGTTATCGGATATTTTAAAATTTGATTTTGATTCAGATTTTAATGCATATCTTCCAATAACTTTCATTCCCGTTGGATGTAATAAATCTAACAAAGTTTTTCTATACTTATCAATTTCTTTTTCTAATGTGATTTTATAAGTATAATTGTTATATTCGGTACTTTGAATAACATCAAAAGAACTTGGATGACCAGTAGAATTTAAATATTCACCTTCGCCTATTGTTAAACCATTTAAGAATTTTGCTGTTGCTTTTGCGGTGCCGTCACCATATGTTAATACACCATAAACATCTCGTCTATCATCAATAGGTAATATTGCATTGTATTCAGTAGTCATAATCATAGATATGGTTTTATCTACTACCTTCAATGGTGTGGTAAATGCTGGTTTTGCATTATAATTATAAACTCTTAACATGTATACTGATGATGTGGTGTCAGCATTTGGTATTAACATTGTAATAGAATCTACCAGAGCTACATAAGTATATGATATACCGGTAATTGTGGTTGATGCAGAAACCAATAATTGATTAGTAACATAAGTTCCTATACCACCAGTACCTGTTGTTAATGCGATAATGTTAGTTCCATCATTAATACCGACACCAGAAAGTTTCATACCATTTAAAATAGTTCCGCTGGTTACTGCTGTTACCGTAAGTAAACCTGTTATATCTATAGAACCAGTAAATGTAACAGATATTGGTTCTTGATAAACCACATCACCGGTCTGTGGTAAATTATCTAATGTTAATCCTTTTACTATAATATCTTGTACCTTAATAGAGACTAATGGTGCCTCAATATAATCTTCACCATAATTACTAACATTGATGGTTGTTATGCTTCCAACCCGATCTACTAGTGGTGTAAATAATGCACCATCACCTAATATTCCTGGTATTATTAAAACAGCATTTGCTGCAGCACCATTAACTGAACTAACACTTAATGAAGGTAATCCTGAACCTAGTTTATATTCTGTATTGTGTAAAGTATTTAATATCTGAGTATTGGCTACATTTGGTGGAGGTATTAATGTACCAACAGTATACCCCATTCCACCTAATGATACTAACTTGTTATTTGCATCATGAACAAAACTAGTTGTTAAAATGGAACCATTAGAATTTACTGAAGTCACATTAGCATAAGCTTGATAACCAGTCCCCCCCGTAAATATAATTTTATCATTGGCTGCATATCCAAAACCTGGATCAATTATTTGTATGGGTGCTAATATACCTAAATTTTTCAAATTGGCCAATGCTGCTAAATTTTTAGTATAATATAATGAATCTGCTGTAACTACTGGAGTTTGTTTTATTCCTCCACCACCATTATCTACAATAACTGATGATATTGGATAAGTTGAAAATGAAGTAAATGTGAATGAATTAGCTAAAGAGGTATTTGCATTAGCTGTTATATTATTGGCAAAAAAACTTAAAGTGGTATTACCTATTGTGACATTATTACATAATCCAATGTAATCTATAGGAATAAATGAAACATCAACTTTATTAGGATTGTCAAACGAATCTAATACTGTAACATGTGCTTGAGCACCTGTAGCATTAGTTATATTTAATCTTGTGTTTGCACTTCCTTGTAAACCAGAATTATTAAATTTTGTATAACCATAACCACCATATTCAACTTTAATGCGTTGGATAGAACC
>Ga0209084_1001574_pt1 | contig 18856 bp, 5 predicted proteins | sample C_130820_MF_Meta_FD_187309 | JGI IMG/M metagenome (GOLD analysis project Ga0209084, IMG submission 187309) | Freshwater microbial communities from Lake Croche, Canada to study carbon cycling - C_130820_MF_MetaG (SPAdes) (version 2) | ecosystem: Environmental > Aquatic > Freshwater > Lake | place...
AACAAAACCCACAGGTAATTCAATTACAGTAGTATTAAGTGCCACAACAGGAACAGCCACTGTCACAAATTTTGACGGTAGTACCCCTCGTAAAGTTCGTGTTGGGACACACGCTCAACCAGCCGCAGTCAATTTTGGAAATAGTACCACTGCCACAGTAACTACGGGCATTTTAGTTCCTCCTAATTGGTCAGAACATTTTTCTCTAGAAAACACAAACAAGATTACTTATGTTCAAGTAGGTGCAGGCACCGGCGGATATATTTCAATTACACCAGTGGCCTAATATGAGAGCAAGAGAATTTACAATCAATATACCCATAAACATTAAGATTAACGGTGACGGAGAACCGGAAATTGATATGGGTCAAAATGATGCTCCTATAGATCCAAGCCTTCCCAAAGAAGATCCAGTTATGGTACCTCCTTTGCAACAACAAATAGAACTACAAAAAGCAGAAGCGGGTAAAGTTAGTCCTATAATCAAAGATCTTACACAAGACGAAGTAGATCCAGAAACTAAGCAGTTGCCTTAAAGGCATCTAAGGGAGCAAGACCCAGATGCCTATTAAAAAGATAGAAGCTGGTAGGGTAATAACCCAGACTATTGATACTTTTATTGGTACCCAAGGTACAATATGGTATGATGAAGAAACTGGGGAGATGCGTCTACACGACGGTAACCCGGGCGGTATACCATTAGGATCCGGTGGCGGTTATGTTCTGCATACTGCAACAGTAACTAGACTTGGCGGTGTTAGAATAGGTGTTGGGATTAACGTAAGCCCCAACGGTACTATATCTGTTAACACTAATACTACATATACGTTAACAACAGCAACTATCAGTACTCTCGGTGGTATCAAAGTAGGTGAAAATTTATCTATATCCGCTGATGGTACATTAAGTGCTACCGCTAGTGTTAGACTAAGCGATAATCCACCATTAAACCCAACTGTAGGCTCACTGTGGTATGACACTGTTAGTGGCAGAATGTATGTTTGGTTTGACAATAATTGGATTGATGCAAGTCCTCAAACAACATATGTATTACCTACTGCTACTACCAGCACAATAGGTGGTATAAAGGTAGGACGTTATCTATCTATTGGCATAGACGGTACATTAAGTGCTACATCAAATGTTATATTAAGTGACATAGAACCTGTTGATCCAGGCCCTAACACACTATGGTATGATACAGTTAGTGGTAGATTATATGTTTGGTTTGATAGCAGTTGGATCGATGCAAGTCCTCAAACTGCATTAATTCCTGCTACCACTTCTACATTAGGTGGCATCAAAGTAGGACGCTATCTATCCATTGATAGAGACGGTACATTAAATGCTACATCAAATGTAATCATAAGTAGTACAGCACCAATTGACCCGGGACCAAATACATTATGGTATGATACTATTAGTGGTAGATCTTACATTTGGTTTGATAATAATTGGGTCGATGCAAATCCACAAACTGCATTACTTCCTGCTACTACAAGTACATTAGGCGGAGTTAAAATTGGTAAGGGTATCGAGGTAGCGTTAGATGGCAAAATATCCACAACATTACAACTTGTTACCGATAGTGGATCTACAACCAGTAATGCTATTAATATTACTAATACTACTACAGGTGCCTTACAAATTGCAGGTGGTGTTAGCGTTGGTAAGGATTTATTCGTAGCAGGTGATGTTAAAAATGCTAATGGATCACTAGTTTTTATACCAACTACAGACGCTGCTCCTAATAGACAAAATGGACAACTATGGTTTAATTCAGAAGACGGCCGTGCTTACATCAAATATAATGATAATTGGGTTGATCTAAGTCCAAGTATAGTTCCACCAGTTAGTACATATCTAGGTGATTTAACTATAGATGGTACTACAATTAGTACGATTGATAGCACTTTAACCAATATCTACATAGATAGTAACTTAGATGTTATTGGAAACATAAACGCACCCTCTATATATGACAACGGCAATAGAGTAGTAACAGCAGTACTTCCGAGTGGGTCAACTTATATTGGTGTTGAGAATGTAGTATCTACAGGAACACAAACAAGTTTTACTGTAGTTAACTTAGGTGTACAAACATTAACAGCAGGCACAGACACAGTAGTTAGTAGCAGTACTGGAACTATAACTGTATGGACAACTAGTACATTACAAAGCGTTACTAATCGTGGTGCTACAACTAATAACACCATACGAATTACAAATAACACCGATTCAACTTCAACTACTACAGGTGGATTGATTGTTAGTGGTGGAGTTGGTGTCGGTGGTGACTTATATGTTGGCGGCAAAATTGTTGCTAGAGAATTAGATATTCAATATACAACAGTAACAACTACAATAGTTGAAACTGATGATATAATCAAAACATCTAATACAACAAATTCAACTTCTACGACTACAGGCGCATTAGTAGTTGCCGGTGGTGTTGGTATTGGTGGAGATGTTAATATCGGTGGTGATATATTCATCAATAAAGATATCAGAGATATCAATGGATCTGTAATCCATATTGCAACTACTAGTACAGCACCTACTAGAGTTAATGGGCAACTATGGTTTAACTCAGACGATGGCCGTGCGTATATCAAATATGATGGTACTTGGGTTGATTTAAGTCCGACCATAGTACCACCAATTAGTACATACTTAGGTGACTTAACTATAGATGGTACTACAATTAGTACCATAGACAGTACATTAACAAATATCTACATAGACAGTATATTAGATGTTACTGGACCAATTTATACAAATAACTATTTGGTTAGCACTCTTACTAATATCAGTAGTGGTATTGGTATTGCTGTATTGCGTAACAACAGCGGAACGGTAACAGTTACTAATACAGGTGTATTAGAAATAATAGCAGGGGTAGATACATCGATCTCAACTGCCACTGGTGTTGTAATAATAAACAATACCAGCACACTACAAAGTATTACTAACCGTGGATCAACAACTAGTAATGCTATTAATATTACTAATACTACTACCAGTGCGTTAACAGTTGCAGGTGGAGTTGGTATTAACGGCGATCTATATGTTGGCGGTGATATTAGAGATATTAATGGCTCTGTAATACATATAGCAACTACCAGCACAGCACCTACTCGAGTAAACGGACAAGTATGGTTTAATTCGGAAGATGGTCGTGCCTATATCAAATATGATAATAACTGGGTTGATCTAAGTCCAAGTATTGTACCGCCAACTAGTACATATCTGGGCGATTTAACTATAGATGGTACTACTATTGGCACCGTAGATAGTACATTAACCAATATCTACATAGATAGTAACTTAGATGTTACTGGTAACATAACTGCACCATCTATATATGACAATGGTAATAGAGTAGTAACAGCAGTACTTCCAAGTGGATCAACGTATATCGGCATTGAGAATGTAATATCCACAGGAACACAAACAAGTTTTACGATAGTCAATCGTGGTTTACAAACACTAACGGTAGGAACTGATACTGCTATTAATACTAGTACCGGCGAAGTTACTATTTGGACAACTAGTACATTACAAAGTGTTACTAATAGAGGTGCTACAACTACCAATGCTATATCAATTGTTAATACTACAATTTCAACATCAAGTACAACTGGAGCATTAGTAGTCAGTGGTGGGGTTGGAATTGGCGGAGATGTATGGGCAAGTGGTGTTTTATATGCTAAAGATTTAGGATCTCCTAGTAATAGAATTGGAAAAATATATCTCGAAGGCCAAACTATAGACCTTGGTGGGACTTTAATTTCTACTGCTCTAGACGGGGGGATTTTAATACAAAAATCCAACGGTGATTTAGAAAAATTAGCAACAAGTTCTTTAACATTAGGTACTACAGGAACCGATAGCGTTTCATTATCAGTTGTAGATGGCATTTTAATAATAAAATCAAGTACAGTTGATGTTGCCGGACTAGTAACTACCGGTACCGTTACAGCAACTAACATTATTGTAAATGGATTAACTAGTTCAACTTCAACTACAACCGGTGCATTAATAGTAGCAGGCGGAGTTGGTATAGGTGGATCTGTTTATGCAGGCCCTATATATGATTCTGATAATAGAGTAATAACAAGTGTAATTGCTAGTGGTAGTACTTATATAGGCGTTACTGATCTAATATCAACTGGAACACAAACAAGTTTTACTATAGTCAATCTTGGCGTACAAACATTAACAGCAGGTACTGACACAACAGTTAGTAGCAGCACCGGTACAGTTACTGTATGGACAACTAGTACATTACAAAGTGTAACCGATAGAGGTGCTACCACTAACAACACCATATCAATTACTAATACTACAGCATCGACATCAACAACTACTGGAGCATTAGTAGTTAGTGGTGGTGTTGGTATTGGCGGTGATTTATATATTAGCGGTGAAATAGTTGCACAGAAATTTACTGTTGAATACACAACTGTTACTACAACATATTTGATTACAGATGATATAATATCAACTTACAATACAACTTCTTCTACTAGTACAACAACAGGTGCATTAGTAGTTGCTGGGGGTGCCGGTATTGGTGGAGATTTGTATGTTAACGGGGATATATATAGAAATAATATATCTATAGGATACGGATACACAGGTAGTAAGGGGACTGACGGAGTTATAGGCTATAATGGTAGCGTAGGTTATACAGGTAGCACTGGTACGCAAGGTGAGGTTGGCTATACAGGTTCAACTGGTACACAAGGTGAGGTTGGCTATACAGGTTCAACTGGTACACAAGGTATCAGTGGTTATACTGGTTCAACTGGTACGCAAGGCGAGGTTGGATATACAGGGTCAACTGGTACACAAGGCGAGGTTGGATATACTGGTAGCCAAGGTCCAGGTGCAGATCAATTTTTAGACACTACAAGTAGTGTAATATTTGGAAATGTAACAATAGGTCCCGGAGGTGTTATTACATTTGCCAATGGTAGTATTCAAAGTGGTAGAGCACCTAGGATGGTGGTGGACCAAGACTTCATTGATGCTCCTGATTATGATGCATTTTTTGCTACACTACTACCTGGCGATTTTTATTGGAGTGTTGCATACTCACAGATTAAGATATTAGTTGACTATGGTGGATATTATGATTGGCAAGATTTAACGGTTTATTCGGCCTAATAAATATTAAGTTATGACAATATACTTTAATCCGTATCCTAGTGCTCAACCAAATTCTACCCTGTCTCAATGGCAATTAGGTGATATATGGGTGAGTCAAAACGGCGGGCCGGTGCAGTTAACCTACAATGCGGTTACTAAAAAGAATTCTTGGACAAAATATACAACAACACCGGTAGTAGCAGGACTTTCTAGCGCAGTTTCAGGTGGTCCTCCAGTCGTTGCATCAACTTTGATTCCATCTACTATAGTAACCGGTGGACAAAGTGTTAATTTTAAACCAGTTACTGCATATGGTGGATCTGCTATTGCGTCATCATATACTGTTACTGGAGGTACAGTTACTGGATTGAATGTTATTATCGTTGATTCATCGGGTAATCCATTACCTACAGGATTAATAGCAACTACTACTCTGTCAGTAAAACAAGTTACAGGTAGTGATAGTGTTGTAAGATTATATAATTCTGTAGATGTTACTATCACCGGTACCGCTCCAAATGCAGGATTAGCAAATACAGCATATACTGTTACATTTACTGATGCAGGCGGACAACAAGGTTCTGCAAGTTTTAGTTTATTAATAAATCCAGGCGCCGCACCGTTATCAAATGTTGTAGATATTGCTACAAGAACATTGACACAAGGTACTGCGGATAGTTTTAAACCAGTAAGAGGTGTAGGGGGCGATGCACCACTTGCATATACAATTTCTCCAACGTTACCTGCTGGGCTATCTATTACATCATCAACTGGCGTTATCTCTGGAACACCGTCAGTTTATAGTGCAGCAGCAGATTATACAGTAACCGTTAGAGACAACGGTGGGGTAACTAGCCCGGGCACATTTAATTTGATAATATTAGCACCAACAGTGATTGCTACTGCTGTTCCTGCTAATGTACCATCAATTACAAGGAATGTTTCCTTTACAGCATTTAAACCTGTAAATGGTAGTGGAGGCATTGGTACATTAAGATATTCTGCGGTAGCATTGCCAACTGGTATGAGTATCAATACTAGTACTGGTTATATTTCCGGCCCTGCAACTGCAACAACACCCGCAACTAGTTATTCAATAGTAGTAACGGATTCAAATACGCCATTACCTTCAAGTTCTAGCACATCTGTCACTATTACAGTGGCAGATTTACCGACATTAAATTCTACACTATCGCAATCTGCAATTTCATTAACAAAGAATTCTCAGTCATATTCTTTTACACCAGTTAGTGGCAGCGGAGGATATAACACATTAAGTTATGCTATCACTGGCACAGTAACTTTATCGTCAATTGGATTGAGTTTTAATACTGCTACTGGGCAAATAACAGGTAATCCAAATGCATTGCTATCTTCTACTAGTTTTACTGTAACTGTTTCGGATCAAGCAAGTCAAACTTCTAGTAAATCTTTTACCATTGAAGTATTGCCCGGAGCATTGAGTACTAGATTAGATATTTCAAATAAAGTAACAGTAAAAAATGTTTCATATTCTGCTTTTAGACCAGTAAGTGCTAGCGGCGGAGATGGTGCTTATACATTCTCTGTAACACCGGACATTGTTGCTCAAACAGGTTTTGCATTCAATACCAGTACTGGATATATTTCTGGAACACCGATTAATGTAATAAGTGATACTCCGTATACTATAAAAATTACCGACCAAGCACTACAAGAAAGTAGTAAAATATTTACATTAAGGGTAGAAGCACCACCTGTAATAGTTATAGTATCAATACCCAGTAAAACACTTGTTCAGTATGATGTTGTTACGCCATTTATTCCTGTAACAGCGTCTGGTGGATATGGTATATTAACGTATACGCTTTCCCCAGCGGCCACTTTGCCTGCGGGACTTAATTTTTCTGCTAGTACAGGTGAAATATCCGGAACACCTACAAAATTTTTAGCAACAGCAACTACATTTTCAGTTACTGTTAATGACCAAGCATTACAAATAAGCACAGCAACATTTTTACTAACTGTTAATACACGCCCATTAGTAGTTAAAACTGATACATTATCTAAAACACTAATACGTAGTGTTCTTTCTACACCATATAAACCCGTAAGTGCTACCGGTGGATCTGAAACTTATACATATGCTATAGCTACTAGTTTACCTAGCGGAGTAATTTTTAGCACGTCAACAGGGCAAATATCTGGAACACCTACTGTTACCAGCACAACTGCTACATATAGTGTTACCATAACTGATACATTAAACGTTAGTGGTACTAGCACATTTAATTTAAATGTTGTAGACCCTCCTCCAATAGTAACTACTTCTGTAATTAGTAGTAGTACATACTATAAATTAGTTGATAATATCAATCTAGCACCTGTTAGTGCTAGTGGTGGATATGGTTCGATAAATTTTAGCATCAATCCTGGTGTATCAGATATTGGTCTAACATTCCGCTCAAATGGTGTGTTATCTGGAATACCTACACAGTTAAGCAATAGACCATATGTAATTTCTGCTACTGATAGTATAGGACAAACTAGTAGCACTAATTATTTCTTAACAATTACCTATGTACCAATATCAACTACTCAAGTTGTATCTACATCTACATTAACAAGAAGTAAGGCTATTACACCATTTATCCCTGTTACATCTACAGGTGGTAGTGGCGGTACTACTTTTAATATAGACCCTACATTACCGGCTGGTTTATCTTTTGATACATTCACTGGTAGAATATCCGGAACACCGGCGTCTACTAGTACACTTACTACCTACACAATAACAGCCAAAGATAGTGATTCAAATACCAGCACTAAAACTACAAACATAGTTGTAAATGATCCACCTCCAATAATAACCACAGCAACTACATCATCATTAGCATTTACTGTTGGACAGAGCGTATTGGGCGTACATCCTGTAACTGCTACTGGCGGCGATGGCACAATTTCTTATATTATTGGACCTACACTTACTACAGGATTAACATTTGACAGTAATAATGGTACAATTAATGGTACACCGGTTACAACTAGTACAGCAGTATTATATACTGTAACAGCAACTGATTCACTATTGCAATCTAGTAGTACTGGTGTTTATATTACTGTTAATCCATTGCCGGTATCAATTACTGTTAATAATGGTACATTAATTTTTACCAAATATAGTTCTCAAGGACTACCAGTTACACCTGTTAGTGCAAGTGGTGGTTTTGGACAAATAACATATCAACTAAATGATGTATTACCATCGGGTTTATCATTTAATAATACTACTGGTGAAATATCAGGAACTCCGTCAGCAACTACTACAACTACGTTATATTCAGTATTGGCTACTGATTCATTGGGACAAACTAATGTTGGTGCGTTTTCATTAAAAATCAATGACGTCGTTGCAGATCCATTGGTAGTTGTAGCAGCAGAAAGTCTAACAACATTAGAAATTAATCTTCCTGCTGTTCTTAATCCTGTAACAGTCACAGGTGGAGTTGCTCCTTACAGTTATGCTATAAGCCCAACGACGCTGCCAGCAGGATTAATATTTAACACAGATGGCAGTATAACAGGTACTCCTACTACAACTGCCACAGTACAAGTATATACTGTTACTGTAACTGATCACGTTCCGCAAAGTAAGAGTGCAGACTTTTCATTATCTGTAATATATACAATACCATCAAGTGGTAAAGGATATACTGGTAGTAGAGGGTATACTGGTTCAACAGGTACACAAGGTACTACTGGTTATACCGGTAGTCGCAGTACCGCAACAGGATATACTGGTTCAACAGGTACGCAAGGTGTTACTGGTTATACCGGTAGTCGCAGTACCGCAACAGGATATACTGGTTCAACAGGTACGCAAGGTGTTACCGGTTTTACAGGTAGTGCCAGTACTGCATCAGGTTATGCTGGATCAACTGGCTATACTGGTTCAACAGGTACACAAGGTACTACTGGCTTTACTGGTAGTGCTAGTACTGCAACAGGATATACCGGTTCAACAGGTACACAAGGTGCTACTGGCTTTACTGGTTCAACAGGTACACAAGGTACTACTGGTTATACCGGTAGTGCTAGTACTGCAACAGGATATACCGGTTCAACAGGTACACAAGGTGCTACTGGCTTTACCGGTTCAACAGGTACACAAGGTGCTACTGGCTTTACTGGTTCAACAGGTACACAAGGTACTACTGGTTATACCGGTTCAACAGGTACACAAGGTACTACTGGATTTACAGGCAGTGAAGGATATTGGGGATCTGCAGGTTATGTTGGTAGTAAAGGTGATCAAGGTACACCGGGTACTTCAGTAGTTATCGTAGGTTCTACATCAACCTACGCCACACTACCTTTACCTTATTTAGGTAATACAGGTGATGGTTACATCCTTATAGATACAGGACATCTTGCTGTTTGGACTGATCCTATTTGGGTAGATGTAGGACAAATTGTTGGTTATGCTGGTAGTCAGGGATATTGGGGATCAGTTGGTTATACTGGTTCAACCGGAACTATGGGTATTACTGGTTACACAGGTTCAACAGGTACGCAAGGTGATGTTGGCTTTACTGGTAGCACAGGTACACAAGGTACCACTGGCTATACTGGTTCAACAGGTACGCAAGGTGATGTTGGCTTTACTGGTAGCACAGGTACACAAGGTACCACTGGCTATACTGGTTCAACAGGTACACAAGGTGCTACTGGCTATACTGGTTCAACAGGTACACAGGGTAATATCGGTTTTACAGGTAGTGCTAGTACTGCAACAGGATATACTGGTTCAACTGGCTATACTGGTTCAACAGGTACACAAGGTGATGTCGGTTACACCGGTAGTGCTAGTACTGAAATTGGATTTACAGGCTCAACAGGTACACAAGGTGATGTCGGTTACACTGGTAGTGCTAGTACTGAAATTGGATTTACAGGCTCAACAGGTACACAAGGTGAGATTGGTTTTACTGGTAGCCGAGGTTATAATGGGGAGCAAGGATTACAAGGTACTACAGGTAACCAAGGTCCACGAGGTTACACAGGTGAGCAGGGAGTAAGTCTTGTATTAATAGGTAGTACTGATACTGTTGACGTATCTACAGTAGGCGTTGGGCAACCGGGGCAAGGCTGGATTGGTACTAATACTGGACATGTATATTTCTGGAATACACTTACAGTTACATGGGAAGATATTGGTCCTATTGTTGGGCCGCCGGGAGCAGAAGGTTTACAAGGAAATATGGGTCCGCAAGGCCCTATAGGTAATACAGGTACGCAGGGTCCAATAGGTTATACTGGTTCAACAGGTACGCAAGGTGTACAGGGTATTACTGGATATACAGGTTCAACTGGTACTCAAGGTATACGAGGTTTTACAGGTAGTACAGGTACACAAGGGTCAAGAGGATTTGTTGGCTCAACCGGTACACAAGGTATACCAGGTTATACCGGTAGCCGAGGTGCGTATGATGCTATTGGATTTACTGGTAGTGCCGGAGAAGGAGCAATACGTGTTGAAATAATGGGTATGTCTACCACTTCAACAGTATCTACAATTAATTTTTCAACAGGTACTAATGCGATATTAATAGGAAATACCTTAACAGTAACCGCTGCTGCCATGGGAGGTTATATTGGTAATTTTGACGGTGGTCGCCCAGACTCTAATTACGGTGGAATTACCAGCATTAACGCAGGGGGTGTTTCTGGATAAATATCTCTGAGCAGTTATAAAAGGCAAAAATGGCAATACAAATCCAATTTAGACGGGGTACAGCATTCGAATGGCATTCCGTAAACCCTAAACTTGCCGAAGGCGAAATGGGTATTGAAACCGATACCAATTTATTTAAAATTGGAAACGGTAATGATTACTGGGATGATTTAAACTACGGTGGTATACAAGGTTATACAGGATCTCGTAGTACCGCTAGTTTTATTATGGCTGTTTCTAACGTTTTATACGTTAGTAAATCTGGCAGTGATTTAAATAACGGTACTAGTTTAAATATCAGCAAACTTACTATTAAATCAGCCGTTGCCAGTGCAACTAGAGGCACTACTATCTTTGTTAAAAGCGGAGATTACGTAGAAGATACCCCCATTACCGTTCCTGATTTTGTCTCTATTATAGGTGATAATTTAAGATCAGTTAACGTTAGATCTACAACATCAACTAATGATATATTCTATGTCAACAATGGTTCATATATTGCACATATGACATTTCATGGTCATGAAGCACCCGCAGCAGCAATAGCATTTCCTGCTGATGGAAGTGCAGGTGTTATTTCAACTAGTCCATACATACAAAATTGTACAAGTATGACCTCAGATGGTACTGGTATGCGTGTAGATGGCAATTTGGCTCTGGGTACAAAGAGCATGATGGTTGATGCATTTACGCAGTATAATCAAGGCGGTATTGGTATACACATGTTAAACAACGGATATACTTCGTTAGTATCAGTGTTTACTATATGTTGCGATATAGGATTCCTATGTGAATCGGGTGGATTTTGTTCAATTACAAATAGTAATAGCAGTTTTGGTAATTATGCATTATATGCCGATGGTGTAGGTGCACCTAAATATAGCGGTAGAGTTAACGGTGCAACCAGTGGAAGAACATTTGTTATCGATAACTTAGGTGGTACAAAACCAGCAATCGGTGATGCGGTAAGTTTTGGAGATGGGAACTATTACACTGTTGCTTCAAGTACTGCATTTAAAACAGGATCAACAGATGTTGTATATCCTGTATTAACCTTAGAAGATGCTGGATTAAGAAATGCCAGACAAATTATTTTAAATGAAAAAGCAAAATTACAAATTTTAACCACTAATCATATATTAGAAACATTTCCAGGGTTTGACTTTAATCAATTCAAATGTAGTAGGGATGTTGGATATATTATAGATGCTGTATGCTATGATATGGTATTGAATACTAATTATCAAAGTGTAAGCGCAGGATCAAGTTATTATAGAGCGGTATCATCCACAGTCATCACTGAACAATTGACTGAAACATTATCTGCTATTAATTTTTTAAAAATTAAAGTATTAGAACTATTAACACCTGCTACCGACGCATATACACGTATTTCTAATTTGTTTGATATAATATTAGATATTATAGAAAATGGTTTAGTTGTAGTACCTGCTTTAACATATAATCCTCCTACTGGTGCCAGTACTTCTACAGTTAATGCGGTAACAATACTACAGGCAAATAAAGATTTCATAGCAGAAGGAACCGTAGAATATACTAGTAATTTTACCTATAATGTTGTTAAGTGCCATAGAGACACTGGATTAATTGTTGATAGTATAGCATTTGATTTATTATACGGTGGAACTAGCCAAAGTACTTTTGCGGGACTGCAATATTGGAATCAACGTGGATACACTGGTGATATTGCTAGAGAATTAACTACTACCAGTCTTGCTATTGCTTATGCAAGAGATTTAACAGTTTCTATTGCTACATTGGCTGGTGGTGCACCTGCTGCTACCGCAGTTGGTAATAATTTTAATACATTGTTATATATTTTAAATACTGGTACTGCTGGAGTTACAGATATAATTATTCCTAATGGCGTAATAAGCACAGATACGAATACTGTTGCCGCGTATAATGCCATATTGTCTAATAAAACTACAATACAAAATAATACAATTTCATGGATTAATAGCAATTATCCTACATTTAGTTACAATACTGCAACTTGTTATAGAGATGTGGGATATATTGTTAACAGTGTGTCATTTGATTTGTTGCATGGTGGTAATAGACAAAGTGTAATGAGCGGTGTTTATTATTATAGTTTTGATAGTACTTCTACGGCAATTGTTAATGAAATTCCACAAACTACCGCTGCTTATGATTTTATTAGAGATATCTCTGCAGACATTATTAAAGGTAATGTAATAACTGGAACTTATCAATCTACTGTTACACAAACAGTCAGTATCAATACTGCTACTAGTTTAGAAGTTGGTTTAGTTAATGGTAAGATATCTACAATTACAAATATTATTAAGTATGGTCCAAGTGTTGCACCATCTAAAGTACCTATTACCCTTACACCAAATACTAGTACAAATATAGTAAATGCATTTAATTTATTATTGGCCAATAGAGCATTTATACAAGCAGAAACAGTTGCCTTTATTAATACAAGTTATGTTGGACTATCGTACAGCACAGCAACTTGTAAACGCGATGTAGGATATATTATAGATGCCGTAAGTTACGATTTGTTGTACGGAGGTAATAGTCAAACTGCCGTGGCTGCTGATGCCTATTATGATGGTAGTGGTTTAAAAATTTCAAATAACGAAAAATTAGCCACTATTGCTGCATATGAATACATTAAAGATATTATTGACGAGGTAGTAGTTAATACACTTGTATCACCTTTAGTAAGTGGATTATCTCAAGTTATATCTTATCCTGCTGCTACCCCGGCTGAATCTGCAAGAGCACAATCATTGGTAGATATAGTTTCTAATATAGTAGAAAACGATTATTCAAGTACTATTGTATTACAATCATCGGTTCTATCTTCCATCAATGATAATACAGTTGTAACTTTCCATCAATATAGTCAAATACAAAGTTCTGCACATAATTTTGAATGGATCGGAGCAGGTACAAATATCAACTCTGCATTGCCTTACTTGGGAGGAGAACCATTAAATGATCATCAAGCAGTGTCTATTAATGGCGGGAAAGTTTATTTTACAGGTACAGACCAACAGGGAGATTTTAGAATTGGAAATGACTTGGTTATAAATAACAGTATAGGAACAATTTCTGGAAGAACATTTACAAAAAGTTTATTTGCGGTTATGACACCTTATATTTTGGCAATCGGAGGATAACATAACATATGGCAACACTACCCTTAAACTCGTTTAAAACTAAAGCATTTGAATTAACTACTAGTACTCAAACTATCTATACCACGCCTGAACTTGTTACCACTATTGTTCTCGGTGCACAGGCTACTAATATTGGAGCAGTTCCTGTTACTGTAAAATTTACTTTGGTAAAAAATGCCACTGATTTCGTTATGCTTAAAGATTTTGAAATCCCAGTTAATGATGCTTGCGAAGTTACTACGGGAAAATTAGTAATTGAAAGTGGTGCATCTATTACTGCTAGTGCTGGTGCAAACAACAGTGTTAACTTAGTTTTAAGCATATTAGAAACCAGCAATGAGTAAAAGTAGATTATTCAGTGGTAAGATAAAAAAATTAAGCGGTGGTAATCTCACCGTTGATCGCTACGAATATCTAGATTCAAGCCAAGCAGAACCAGATTTGGGATTACCTTTTCTAGAAGGTAGTTTATTAACTGGCTCAACTTCAACTGCAATACGCACTTGGTCGAATATAATAACTGCTAATACAGAAACAGTTAACATATCCTCTACTTTATCAAATTTTGGATTTACCTCTAGTAATGCATTAGTAGTAACTGGTGGCGTTACCATTGGTGGATATTTAAATGTTGCTGGTAAAGCATATTTTAATAATGCTGAAGTTTTAACTACACAAAGCGGATTAAACAGTATATTAGGTGTATCTGTTATTAATCAAGTATTATTAATTAGTACAACTACAAATTCAACATCAACTAATACAGGTGCTTTAGTTGTTAATGGTGGTATCGGTATTGGAAGAGATTTATTTGTCGGCGGTACATTAACTGTTAATGGTGCATTGGTACTTACAACTGCTTCAATATCAGGATCAGCAGTAACTATAATTACTGCTGGAACCGATACAGCAGTTAGTACTAGCACCGGTGCAGTTACTATTTGGAATACCAGCACATTAGAATCAGTAACTGGCAGAGGTAATTCAACTACTAACATAATTTTAATTACTAATACAACTGATGCAACTTCAACTGATTCGGGAGCATTACAAGTAATAGGTGGTGCAGGAGTTGGTGGTGCATTATATGCAAATCAAATTTATGACCTGGGTAATAGAGTAGTTACAAATGTAACTCCATCCGGGTCAATGTATATTGGTATCGATGATTTAATATCAACTGGGACTTCAACTAGTTTTACAATAATTAATCTAGGTGTACAAACTTTAACGGCTGGTACTGATACCGCAGTAAGTAGCAATACTGGAACTATCACGATATGGAATACCAGCACACTACAAACTGTAAGCGATAGGGGTAATTCAACAACCAATGCTATATCAATTACTAATACAACTAGTGCAATTTCAACCACTTCGGGTGCGTTGACTATATCAGGTGGTGTTGGCGTTGGTGGTGATTTATATGTTGGTGGCATATTATATCAAAATGACCAGCAGATATTATCTACTGCTACTATCAATCAATACGCAAATCAAACAAGTATAAATGCGGGCACTGATACTGCAATAAGCACCAGTACCGGTAATATTACCATTTGGAATACTAGCACATTACAATCAGTTACTGATAGGGGCAATTCAACTACTAATGCTATAATAATTACCGATACTTCCTATACAATTTCAACTAATTCCGGTGCGTTACAAGTAGTTGGTAGTGTTGGTATTGGTGGTAATTTAGTAGTTGGAGGTAATTTATTTAATAACGATAAACAGATATTTGCCACGATTATAACAGCCGGTACTGATACTGCTATTAATACCAGCACCGGTAATATTGTAATATGGAACACTAGTACATTACAGACTATTACAGGCAGGGGCGCAACTACTACCAACGCTATTTCTATTACTAATGCAACACCTGCAACTTCTACAGCAACAGGCGCACTACAGGTATCAGGTGGTGTTGGTATTGGCGGCGATCTATTTGTTGGCGGAGAAATAGTTGCTCAAAAGTTAACCATTGAATATACCACTATAACTACTACTATAGTTGAAACTGATGATATAATCAAAACATTTAATGCTACTCCTAGCACATCGACTGACACTGGTGCGTTGATTGTGGTAGGCGGGGTTGGTATTGGCGGCAATGTTAATATTGGTGGGAATTTAAACGTAAATGGTTCATTAGTAGTTACCACTGCTTCTATTAGTTCATCTGCGGTAACTTCGATCACGGCAGGCACTGACACCGCAATATCTGGAAGTATCGGTAGTATTACGATTTGGAATACTAGTACATTACAAACAGTAACTGATAGGGGCAGCAGCACCACCAACGCCGTATTGATATTGAGCACTGATGCATCAACGTCAACTACTACTGGTGCATTAGTAGTAGCAGGCGGCGCTGGTATTGGTGGTACAGTAAACGTTGGTGAACGTATATTCATTAATGGCGCTGAAGTATTAACGACTGCCAGTGTTAATCAATTTGCTAATCAGACTACAATTGTAGCAGGTACAGATACATCAATTAATACTAGTACTGGTAGCATTACTATTTGGAATACCAGCACATTAGAATCAGTTACTGGCAGAGGAAATTCAACTACTAATACAATTTTAATAACCAACACAACTAGTGCAATTTCAACTACTTCAGGTGCATTACAAGTAGGTGGTGGTGTTGGTATTGGTGGTAATGTTTTTATTGGTGGTGACTTAAATGTTACTGGTGCTATTGTAGGCGGTGCATTGGTAGTTACTACTGCAACCATTAGTAAGTTAGCAGCAACATTAATTAGAGCAGGTACTGATACAGCAGTAAGTACCAGCACCGGTGAACTTACTGTTTGGAACACTAGCACATTAGAATCAGTTACTGGCAGAGGAAATTCAACTACTAATACAATTTTAATAACCAACACAACTAGTGCAATTTCAACTACTTCAGGTGCATTACAAGTAGCAGGTGGTGCTGGCATCGGTGGCGATTTATATGTTGGTGGGGAAATATTCTCTGGTGATCAACGTGTTGTTGCTACAACTATAACTGCTGGAACTGATACTGCAATAAGCAGCAGCACTGGTGCTATTACTGTTTGGAATACCAGCACACTACAATCAGTTACTGATAGAGGAAATACAACAACTAATGCTATATCAATTACTGATACTACAAATTCAACATCAACCAATACAGGTGCATTAACGATTACAGGTGGTGTTGGTATTGGAAGAAATTTATATGTAGGTGGATCATTAACTGTTGATGGTGCGTTGGTAATTACTACTTCATCTATTTCTAATTCAGCAGTAACATCAATTGCTGCGGGTACTGATACTGCTGTATCATCATTAATTGGTAATGTCACTATTTGGAATACCAGCACATTAGAATCAGTTACTGGCAGAGGAAATTCAACTACCAATACAATTTTAATTACTAATACAGCCAGTGCAATTTCAACTACTTCAGGTGCATTACAAGTAGCAGGTGGTATTGGTATTGGCGGCAATTTATTTGTTGGTGGCGAAATAGTTGCACAAAAATTAACTATTCAATATACAACAATTACCACTACATTAATTAAAACAGATGATGTAATTCAAACATATAATACTACTAATGCTAGTAACACCTATTCTGGTGCTTTACAAATCGCAGGCGGCGCTGGTATTGGTGGTGACTTATATATTGGTGGGGCCTTGTATCAAAATGGTCAACAAGTATTAACTACTGCCAGTGTTAATCAATTTGCTAATCAGACTACAATTGTAGCAGGCACAGATACATCAATTAATACTAGCACTGGTAGTATTACTATTTGGAATACCAGCACATTAGAATCAGTTACTGGCAGAGGAAATTCAACTACCAATACAATTTTAATTACTAATACAGCCAGTGCAATTTCAACTACTTCAGGTGCATTACAAGTAGCAGGTGGTATTGGTATTGGCGGCAATTTATTTGTTGGTGGTGATGTTAATATTAACGGATCGTTGGTAATTACCACATCTTCTATTACTTCTTATGTAACTCCTACAATAATTACAGCAGGTACTGATACAGCAATTAACACCAGCACCGGTAATATTACAATTTGGAATACTAGCACATTACAAACTATTACCAATAGAGGTTCTACTACTACTAATGCTGTACGTATTACTAATACAACAATTTCAACATCGACAACTACTGGTGCATTAGTAGTTGACGGCGGAGTGGGTATTGGTGGTAGTGTTAATATCGCCGGCGGGTTGGTAGCCAGTGGTATTAATCTACTAAATCAAAATCAACATATTTGGTATGTTGATCCTGTAATAGGTGTTAATGACTATACCAAAAATGGCCATCCGTCAGCACCCGCTCGTACTATAAAATATATACTTGGTTATGCTGATGATGGTGATACAGTTTTTATACAACCTGGTACATACTATGAAGAATTTCCACTAACCATAGCAAAAGGTGTAAATGTTCGTGGAGCCGGACTTCGTGAAGTAATAATATATCCAACCACTGCTACTAATACAGCGACCGCGTTCTTATTCATGGGTGAAGCACTGATCAGTGATTTCACTGTAGGTGGATTCTTTAAACCGGGTTATGCGTTTGAGTTTGCACCCGGTGCAGTAACTACTACCAAGAGTCCTTATATTGAACGTTTCAGTGTTATTACCAAAGGTAGCATAACCAGTGCCGGCGATCCATACGGATTTGACGCACACGACGCGGGCGGCGGCGTAAAAATTGATGGAGCACGAGTAGCAACTACCAGCACACAAGCATCAATAATGTTCAACGAAGCAACGTTCATTGTGCCAAATGCCA
>Ga0209084_1001576_pt1 | contig 18851 bp, 17 predicted proteins | sample C_130820_MF_Meta_FD_187309 | JGI IMG/M metagenome (GOLD analysis project Ga0209084, IMG submission 187309) | Freshwater microbial communities from Lake Croche, Canada to study carbon cycling - C_130820_MF_MetaG (SPAdes) (version 2) | ecosystem: Environmental > Aquatic > Freshwater > Lake...
TAAACTATCTGAACAACTATTCTTGCCCAATTTATTGAATTAACGCCCGACATATTAATTGATTTTCTAAAACTCAAATCATTAAACATTGATTTTACTAATGTCTGACAATCATCAAATGAGCCTTGCACAGCAATATTAAAAACATTTTTTGAATTCACTGTGGTCATTAACTTTCTTTGCGTTACCGAAACTTTTCCTTTAGGGTGTAAAACAAAAATTCTTAGATTTTTTTTATCTTTAACGGCATCAATTGCCGCAGCGCCGGTGTCTCCTGAAGTTGCTGTTACCAGATTAATTCTCCTCTTATTTTTATTAAGAATTAGTTCGTACATATTACCTATGACCTGCAAGGCAATATCTTTAAAAGCTAGCGTAGGCCCATGATATAATTCTACTAGATTAAATTTTTTTACTCTTGAAAATTTTATTACATTAGAACTGTCAAAATTTTTATAAGATTTCTTGATTATTTGTTTTAGCTCAGTTCTCGAAAAAGTATTGCCAGTATAAATTTTTATAATTTCATAAGCTAAATCATTATAATTTAATTTAGAAAACCTTTGTAAAGTAGACTTTGAAAGACGAGGTATATTTTTTGGAATATAAAGACCTCCATCATGAGCAAGGCCATTTAAAAAAGTATCAATAAAACTATAAGTTTTTTTATTATTTCTTGTGCTAATATATTTCATTTAACTTTTTTCCTATAATATAAAAAAAAAATTATAGTCACTAACGCTAAGCCATACCATGTTATAGCATATTGCAAATGATTATTTGATAAATGAATTTGAAAATTATTAACTACTATATCTTTGTTTGTTTTTGAAGTCTGAATAATCAATAATGGATAAATATTTTTATTTAAGTTTTTCTTTAAAAAATTGATGTCAATAAAATATGCAAAATCTTCTTTGCTGCTATTTTCTGGTGTAAATAAAGCTTTAGCTTTTATTTTCTGAGTAAAGCCTTCTATGACATCATCATTAAATGAAGTTTTTTTTATTTCATTAATTTTATTTTTTTTAACCCACCCCTTGTCAATTAAAACTACTAGCGAATTATTCACTTCATAAGGAACTATAACTTTAAAACCAATCTCTCCTTCATTAAGATTATATAAAAATACTTCTGGTTTAAGAGATTTTTTTTTTAATAAAACTTTAGTATATTCTTTGTTTATTTCAGGATTAAAATTAATAGAATTTTTTTTAAGGTTTTTTTCTAAGTTTTCAATTAAATTGTTTTTATGATTAAGTCTAATAATCTGCCAAGTTCCTAATAAAAAAAGAATAAGAACAAAAAATATAAAAAAAATATCTAACGACTTTATTTTCAATGAAGATATCTACTAACTTCCCCAGATATATATTGAGGCAAATAAGAACAACCAAACCACATCAACAAAGTGCCAATACCAAGCAGCTGCTTCAAATCCAAAATGATGATCAGGCTTATAATGTCCTGCTTTGGCTCTAAAATAACAAACTGCTAAAAAGATTGTTCCTACAATAACGTGGAAACCATGGAAGCCAGTTGCCATATAAAAAGTTGATCCGTAAATTCCTGTGCTTAATTTAAAATCCGCATGAATATATTCGTAAGCTTGAAAACAAGTGAAAATAGTGCCCAATATAACCGTTAATAACAAGCCATTTAATAAACCTTTTCTGTCATTTTCTAAAAGAGCATGGTGCGCCCAGGTGACTGTCGTTCCAGATAAAAGTAAAATTAATGTATTAATTAATGGTATATGCCAAGGATCAAGGGCATTAATACCTTTGGGTGGCCAAACTGATCCAATTACTTGCGATGGAAATAAACTTGCGTCAAAAAAGGCCCAGAACCAAGCAACAAAGAACATAACTTCTGACATTATAAATAATGTCATTCCATATCTTAGTCCGATCTGAACAACTGGGGTGTGATCACCTTTATACTCTCCTTCAATAACTACATCTCTAAACCACATAAACATAGAATAAAGTGTTAAACCCAAACCGATTAACAACAGCCAAGAGGTTTTGGCATGCATATAATAAACTGCACCAAAAGCTAAAACTAAAGCAGAGAAAGAAGAGGCAATCGGCCAAACACTTGGATCTACCAGATGATAATCATGACTTTTTTTGTGATTGTCCGACATTAATTTTTATCCTTCTTAAAGTTAGCTACATCAAAAAAAGTATAAGATAAAGTAATATCCTTAATTTCCTTTGTAGATAAGTCATCTACTATTTTTGGATCAATAAAATACGCCATTTCAAACTCCTTAGTTTCTTTTGGTTTTAAAGTTTGTTGTTCAAAACAAAAACAGCTAATTTTATTAAAATATTGACCTGCAGAATCTGGCGTTACATTAAAAGTTGCGACCCCTGTAGAAGTTTCCTTTCCTAAATTCTTTACTCTAAATTTTATAGTAGATACCTGCCCTGCTTTAATATTTTCCTTAGTCTTTTCGGCTTTAAAATCCCAAAATAGTCCTTTTGCAACATTAGTATCAAATCTAGTTAGAATAACATGATTAATAACAATATTTGGAATCTGCTTAGAAACTTTTGTAGTTCCGCCGAACCCAGTAGCTTTGCAAAATAATTCATAAAGAGGAACTGATGCGTAAGAAAGTCCAAGCATAACAAAAAAAATTGCAACTAAATAAAAAGAATTTATTTTTTTATTTGTTTGCAAGCTCATAAAGGTCTAACAAAGATGCCATTTCCTGCATTAATTATTGTAAATATAAAAAAGAAAATAACTAATAATACCAATATAATAACAGTGATATAATTTTTTTTCATATTAAAAATTTAATAAAACTTTCAGTTAACAATAGAGCGAATATTAAGAATAAATATAAAATAGAGAAAGCAAATATTTTTTTGGATAGTATTTCAGTATATCTTTTATTGTTAGTGGTTAATAATTTAAATGTTAAAAAAATATAAAATGATCCCAGTAAAATAGTCGGTATTAAATAAACAAACCCAGCAAATTTAAAATAGAATGGAAGTATAGTTATAGGAAATAATATAAGCGAATAAGCAAAAATATTTTTTTTTGTAAAATCTACTCCTGATACAACCGGCAACATTGGTATTTTTGCTTTTTTATAATCTGCTGATTTATATAAAGATAAAGACCAGAAATGAGATGGGGTCCAAAAAAATATAATTAAAAATAATACTATTGGTTCAATCGATAAATTATTATTAGCAATAGACCATCCAATTACTGGTGGAAATGCTCCTGCGGCTCCTCCTATTACAATATTTTGGACACTTCTGCGTTTAAGCCAAATTGTATAAATAAAAATATAAAACCCAATAGTAATAGCCAGAATTCCAGCAGATAAAATATTTGAAAAAATATAAAGACCCCAAATAGATATTAATGATAAAGAGATTCCAAAATATAAGGCTTGTTTACTAGATATTTTTCCAAGCGGTATTGGTCTCAAACAAGTACGCGACATAACAGCATCAATTTCAGAATCGTACCACATGTTCAATGCTCCAGCAGCTCCAGCTCCTAATGCTACAAAAAAAAGTGCCAACGATGAGCTTAAAAAATCTACTTTTACATTAGAGATTAAAAGGCCAACTAATGCCGTGAAAACAACCAAAGACATTACTCTTGGCTTCATTAAATTATAAAAATTTTTAAAAACTAAAAGATTTTTATTATTTTGATAATTAGCAAATGCAGCTTTATACACTTTTTTAATTATTTAATTTTCGGCAGTTCATTAAACTGATGGAATGGAGGAGGAGAACTTAAAGTCCATTCCAATGTAGTTGCTCCTTCGCCCCATTGATTATTAGGAACTCTTTTCTTTCTAATAAATGCATGAGCTACTAAAACTAAAAATATAATAACTCCAAAACCAGAAATATAAGAGCCAATAGAAGAAACAAAATTCCAACCAGCATAGGCATCTGGATAATCAGCATATCTTCTTGGCATACCTGCCAAACCTAAAAAATGCTGAGGAAAAAAAACTAAGTTAACTCCTACAAACGATGTCCAAAAATGAAGTTTGCCTAAAAATTCTGAATACTCATATCCTGACATTTTTCCAAACCAATAGTAGAAACCTGCAAATATAGAAAACACTGCTCCAAGAGAAAGTACATAATGAAAATGTGCAACAACATAATATGTGTGGTGTAAGGAAGTATCTACCCCTGCATTTGCCAGAACAACTCCTGTTACGCCACCTACAGTAAATAAAAAAATAAACCCAATGGCCCAAAGCATAGGTGTTTTGACTGTGATGGAGCCTCCCCACATTGTTGCAATCCATGAAAAAACTTTTATCCCTGTAGGCACAGCAATAATTAAAGTTGCAAACACAAAATATGCCTTAGTATCTACGCCTAAGCCTACCGTAAACATATGATGGGCCCAGACTACAAATCCTACAACACCAATTGATACCATCGCGTAAGCCATTCCAAGATATCCAAAGATAGGTTTTTTTGAAAAAGTAGAAATTATATGGCTAATCATTCCAAATCCAGGAAGGATCATAATATAAACCTCTGGGTGACCAAAGAACCAAAACAAATGTTGAAATAAAATTGGATCCCCGCCTCCTTTTGGCTCAAAAAAAGCAGTCCCAAAATTTCTATCAGTTAATAACATTGTAATTGCTCCAGCCAAAACTGGTAAAGAAAGCAATAATAAAAAAGCAGTAACTAAAATTGACCAAGCAAAAAGAGGCATTTTATGCATTGTCATTCCAGGTGCTCTCATATTGAAAATTGTAGTTATAAAATTAATAGCTCCAAGAATTGATGAGGCTCCAGCAAGGTGTAAACTTAATATTGCAAGATCCATTGCTGGACCAGGTTGTCCAGCCTTTGAAGATAGCGGTGGATATATTGTCCAACCCCCCCCTGTTCCAAGTCCTCCAGGAGGACCCTCAACAAAAATTGAAGAAATTAATAAAATAAAGGCTGCTGGCAACAACCAAAAAGAAATATTATTCATTCTAGGAAAAGCCATATCGGGTGCACCTATCATAAGCGGAACAAACCAATTTCCAAAACCTCCTATCATCGCTGGCATAACCATAAAAAAAATCATAATTAAACCATGACCAGTAACTAAAACATTGTAGAGATGATAATCTCCTTTAAGTATGCCGTCGCCTGGATACATGAGTTCTATTCTCATAAGAATTGAAAAAATTGTTCCAATAATTCCTGCAATGATTGCAAAAATTAAATACAAAGTTCCTATGTCTTTATGATTAGTAGATAAAAACCATCTTTTCCAAAAACCAGGGTAATGAGAATCTTGCATAGTTTTTTATTTAATTGTTTTTTCTTTTAAATTATTATCTGCAAAAATATTATTTTCAGGATATTTTGCAAACTTTACTTTCGCCACTTTAAGCCATTCATTATATTCTTTCTCCGAAACTATTTTTACAACAATAGGCATAAAAGCATGCTTTGATCCGCACAATTCTAAACACTGACCATAATAAATTCCCTCTTTTTGTGCCTTAAACCAAGTTTCGTTAATTCTTCCTGGAACTGCTTCTCTATTTACCCCAAAAGAAGGCATAGCCCAGGCATGCAAAACATCGTTGGCTGTTATTAAAACTTTTACGACTTTATTAGCTGGAAGCACTACATAATTATCTGTCTCTAAAAGCCTTGGCTGATTTGGTTTTAAATTTTTGGTCTCAACCATGTTTGCTTCAAAAGATATTTTTTCATCAGGATATTCATATCCCCAGTACCATTGGTAACCCGTAACTTTTAAAGTAACATCTGACTTAGGAATAATATCCTGTTTGTATAGCAACCTGAAAGATGGAACGGCTATAACAACTAAGATTACACAGGGTATTAAAGTCCACAAAACTTCAATTAATGTATTGTGAGAAGTTTTTGAAGGAATTGGGTTTTTAGATGATCTAAATTTAATTAAACTATAAATTAACAAAAAAAGTACAAAAACAGATATTGCAACGATAATTGGCAGTATGATTTTATCATGAAGATGAACAACATCATCCATGACAGAAGTAACAGATTCACTAAATCCAAACTGCCAGTTCTCACGAGTAAATGCTGTATTAGTCGTAGCAACTAATACTAAAGATAAATAAAATTTGTTTAATAATTTTTTTGTCATTAATTAAAGATATACTATGTAAATATAGTTATTTAACTATATTATTATCACAAATATATAGAAAAAATTTGCGACAATTTATCTAAAAATGAACCCAGATTTAAATGAGTTTTTTTCACAAGAAAATTCAATTTCAAGAAAATCAGCAGAAACAATAGTTAACAATACTCTTTTTAAGTGTGATGATGGTGAACTGTTTCTGGAATCGACAGTTTCAGAGTCGCTGGTATTGGATGATGGTAAAATTAAAAACACAAGCTACGACTCTAGCAAAGGTTATGGGTTAAGATCTGTTAACAACGACATCACTACGTACTCACATTCAAATGAACTAACAGAAGAATCTTTAAAACAATCTGCAAAAGTAATTTTAGACGCTAGTAAGAATTTTTCTGGAAAATTAAGTTCTGGACCTCAAAAAACTAACAAGCATCTTTATGCGGACGTTAATCCTATAGAAGCAAAAAATTTTTCTGAAAAAATAGATTTATTAAACAAAATTGACAAATACTTAAGATCAAAAAATTCATACGTTAAACAAGTTTCTAGCTCTATATTTTCTGAATATCAGCAAATAGAAATTATTAGACCTGATAATCAAAGTTATTCTGACAAAAGACCTCTCGTTCGATTTAATGTTTCGGTAATGGTTGAAAAAAATGGAAGAAAAGAAACTGGAAGTTATGGCACGGGTGGTAGAAAAATATTGGATGAATATATTACTGAATTAAATTGGAAAAAAGTTTGCGATATCGCTCTAAAACAAGCATTAGTTAATCTTGAAAGTGTTGATGCCCCAGCTGGAGAAATGAAGGTAGTTCTAGGACCTGGTTGGCCTGGAATTCTTCTTCATGAAGCAATTGGACATGGCTTGGAAGGAGATTTTAATAGAAAAAAAACTTCTGCATTCTCAAATTTGATGGGACAAAAAATAGCCGATGAACAAGTGACCGTTGTTGATGATGGAACAATTGAAAATAGAAGAGGCTCTATAACTATCGATGATGAAGGAACACCAACAAATAAAACTGTCTTAATAGAAAAAGGAATATTAAAAAATTATATACAAGACAGATTAAACGCAAGGTTGATGAATGTTCAACCAACTGGAAATGGAAGAAGAGAAAGTTTTGAGCATATGCCAATGCCTCGTATGACAAACACTTATATGCTTTCTGGAAAGTATCATCCTGAAGAAATAATTAAATCAGTTGATAACGGTATCTATGCTGTTGCATTTGGTGGAGGCCAAGTAGACATAACAAATGGTAAATTTGTTTTCTCATGCACTGAAGCTTATGAAATTAAAAATGGAAAAATTGGAAGACCTTTAAAGGGAGCAACACTTATTGGCAATGGTCCTGATGTTTTGACAAAAGTTAAGATGGTTGGAAATGATATGGAGTTAGATGCTGGTGTCGGCACATGCGGAAAGAATGGACAATGGGTGCCTGTTGGCGTTGGTCAACCAACTATCTTGATTGATAGCATTACTGTTGGTGGCACTAAAAATTAATTAACGAGAGAATTTAATAAAACAAGACCTGCAACTGCAGCCGTTTCTGATCTTAAAATATTTTGACCTAACGAAATAGCAACGCAATTACTGATATTATTTAATAAGTCTCTTTCTTTTAAAGAAAAATCACCCTCAGGACCTATTAATAAATAAAACTTATGATTTTGATTACTTTTTAAAACTTCATTTAACTTTTTATTAGAAGAGTTAATGTCTGCAAAAAAAATTATAGAGTTCTTGTCAAAAGATTTTAATTTTTTTTCTAATTTTTCGACTTCATGAATAATTGGTAAGAATAGCTGATTAGATTGTTCGCAAGTTTCTTTGATAATTTTTTCAACTCTTTTTATGTTTAAATTCTTAGCGACTGACTTTTCAGAGATAACTGGAATAAATTCTTTAACGCCTACTTCTGTGCATTTTTGAATTAAATAATCTAACTTTGAACTTTTAATTAAAGAAAATATTAGAGATATATTTGATTGTTTTCCTGTATTTTTAATCTTTGCTACTAGTTTAACTTTTGTATTATTTTTATCAGAGCTAATAATTCTTCCCTCGAATTCTCCATCTTGAGAATTAAATAAAAAAACATTATCCCCTTCTCTTAAACGCATCACATTTTTTAAATAATGACTATCTTCTTTTTCTAGAATTAAATCTAAATCTAGATCTAGCTTTTTATTCAAATAAATTCTTACTTTTAAAGACATAACTGTTATTGTAACTAAATTACTCAATTTTTACAAAATGTACCAATTTGCTGAATTATTAAGATTAAATAAACCCATTGGAATCTTTTTATTATTCTGGCCATGTGCTTGGAGTTTGGCAATGACCCAGTGGTTTACTGTGAATGATAATTTATTTATTAAGTACTTAATTTTATTTTTTATAGGCTCTATAGTAATGAGAAGCGCTGGTTGCGTTTATAATGACATCGTAGATAAAAATATAGATAGCAAAGTTCAAAGAACCAAAAAACGTTTAATAGCTTCTAAAAAAATAAGTGTAAAAACTGCTTGGATTATTATTCTGCTACTTTTAATTCCTGCAATCGTAATATTGTTTCAGTTTAATAATTTTTCTAGAATATTAGGTTTATCATCTGGATTATTAATTTTAACTTATCCTTTTATGAAAAGAATAACATTTTGGCCTCAACTATTTCTTGGTTTTACATTTAATTGGGGAGTGCTACTTGCCTGGTCAGTGTTCTTTGAAAACTTAAAGATTGAAACAATCATCTTATATGCGGCGGCGATATTTTGGACTTTAGGATACGATACAATTTACGCACTACAAGATAGACGCGACGATTTAAAAATAAAGATCAAATCTACAGCAATTAAATTTAAACACGACATAAAGAACTTCCTTTTTTTTTGCTACATTTCTTTAATAATTTTATTAATTGCTTTAGGTGCTTTAACAGATAGATCTTTTCTTTATTTTATCTTAATAATAACTTCATCTGCACATTTAATTTATCAAGTATTATTAATTAAAAAAACCAACTCTAATGATAGGGAAAAGATTCAAAAAGTATTTAATAGTAATAATTTTTTTGGACTTTTAATATTTTTAATATTTTTCTTAGAAACTTATAATGCTTAAAGACAGTTCGTTTTTAAATAATCTTGGCGAGTATTGCATTGATGAATTAAAAAAAATTGGCACAACAAACTCTGAGGTGGTTGTAGGTCATTCAATTTCGGAAGATATGTTACAAAGAAATAATAAAATTGAAGAAGTTACAAGGTCTGAAGATATAAGTATTGGCCTCACTGCATACATTAATCAAAAAAAGTCTTCTATTTCTACATCAAATTTAACAAAAGATAATATTAAGAAAGCAATTGTTAGATGCTACGAGATGGCAAAAAATACTCCTGAAGATCAATACTGTGGTCTTCCCCAAGATCAATTTTTAGATAAAGATTCTAATAATCTAGACTTATTCGACGACTCAATAATTCCTTATGAAAACAAAAAAAATTACGTATCGGAATGTGAGCATGAGGCACTAGTTCAAGAAAAAATATTTAACTCAAATGGCGTTTCTTTCTCAGAAGTAAAATCAAATTTTTTATTAAAAAACTCCAATGGTTTTTCAGGAGGACGAAAATCATCCGTTTTTAATATTTCATGCGATGTGCTGGCAAAAGAAAATGATAGCATGGAAAGAGATTATGAATATTCATCAAAAAGATTTTTTAAAGATCTTCCAGAACCAAAAAGTATTGGAAAATTAGCAGCGAAAAGAGCGTACTCCAGACTAAATCCCCAAAAAATAAATTCTTTTACAGGACCAGCCGTATTTGAACCAAGAGTATCCTCGAGTTTTTTATCTCATTTACTATCGTCTATTTCTGGACACAATTTAGCTAGAAAAGTAAGTTTTATTAAAGGGGATATAGGAGAAATTTTGTTTCAAGAAAATATCAATGTAATTGATGATCCGCTAATAAAAAAAGGACTAGGGTCAAAAAATTTTGACTCAGAAGGAGTAAGTTGCAAAAAATTAAGATTGATTAATGCAGGCAAGCTTAATGAGATTCTTTTAGATACTTATTCTGGAAAAATGCTAAGAAAAAAAACTAATGGTAGATGCGGTGGCGCAACTAACTGTTATTTTGAGAATGGAAAAGTAACAAAAACAGATTTAATAAAAGATATAAAAAGAGGTGTTTATATAACAGAGTTATTTGGCTCAGGCTTTAATAGTGTCACAGGAGATTTTAGCAAAGGAGGTTCTGGTTTTTTGATAGAAAATGGAGAAATAACTTATCCAATAAGCGAAATTACTGTCGCAGGAAATATCAAGAATATGTTTAAAGAAATGATATTAGCTAATGATCTTGAGTTTAAATCTAGAACAAACTCTCCGACAATAAAAATTAATAATATAATTATTGGAGGAAAATAATTAATGAATAACAATCAACTTATTAAAAGAATTTTTCATACTGAGATAAAAAAATATATAAATCTAATTTTTATTTGTCTATTTTTTATGATCATCTCTGCAGTAACAACTGCTGCAAGTGCGTGGTTATTAGATCCGGCTATAAAGGAAATATTTTTAAACCAAAATAAGACTATGCTCTATATGATTCCTTTAGCGATAATTATAGTTTTTGTTTTAAAAGGTCTTTCAACATTTGCTGTGAGAATTGTAACAATAAAAATAGGAATGAAAGTTGTAGAAAATATTCAAATATTAATGGCTAAAAGAATATTAACCTCTGATATTTCTTATATTGTTGGAAAACATTCTGGTAAATTTATTTCTAACTTTATAAACGATACGCAAGTTTTATTTAACGTAATATCCGGGATAGTTATAAGCTCAATAAAAGAAATATTAACTTTAATAGCATTAATAATGCTCATGTTTTACCATGATTGGCAATTGAGTATCTTGGCTTTAGTTATTATTCCTATTGCCGCTTTTTTCTCAAGAAAATTTGGAAAAAAAATGGGAAAAAAAGCTAACCTAAGTTTCGAAGCCACTGAAAATTTAAGTAAATTTTTATCTGAAATTATTAAAGGATCATGGCTTGTAAAAATTTATCAAAGAGAAAAAGATGAGCAAGTTAAAATATCTAATTTTATAGAAGACAGATTTAAAAAAATGAGAAAAGTAGAACAAGTACGTCTTGGAACCGGTCCTACAATGGAAATGATTACCGCGTTTGCTATCGCTTCAGTGGTCTTTTTTGCGGGCTATAGAAGTATGCAGGGAGCGATCACTATGGCCCAATTTGTTTCTTTTTTAGCAGCATTAATGCTTGCTTATCAGCCAGTAAGAGCTCTAGCTGGAATTAACGTTGGCATACAAGAAGGTGTTTCTGCAGCTAAGCGAATATATGATTTGATTGATCAAAAAGATCAAATATCGGACGATGTTAATCTTCCCGAATTAAAACTTTCCACAGGAGAGATAGTCTTTAAAGATGTTAGCTTTACCTACCCAGACGGAACAAAAGTTATTGATAAAATAAATATTAATATTGCTGGAAACTCTAAAACCGCAATTATTGGAACTAGTGGCTCTGGAAAAACAACTATTTTAAACTTAATACCCAGATTTTATAATCTAAAAGAAGGAAGTATCCTTATAGACAATCAAGAAATTAATAAAATTAGACTATCCTCATTAAGAAAAAATATTTCTATTGTTAGTCAAGATACGGTTCTTTTTGATGATACAATAAAAAATAATATTGCATATGCAAACGTTCTTGCGACTGATGATGAGATAAAGAATGCCGCAAAATTTGCAGAAATAGATGATTTTATAAATTCTTTAAAAAATGGCTACGATACGATCGTAGGAGAAAATGGGGTAAAATTATCAGGTGGACAAAAACAAAGAATTTCGATTGCTAGAGCAATTTTAAAAAACTCACCCATAATTTTACTTGATGAAGCAACTTCATCTTTGGATTCTGAGGCTGAAGAAAAAATTAGATATGCACTAGATAATCTTACTAAAAATAAAACAACATTAATAATTAGTCATAAATTTTCTTCGATAATTAATTGTGACAAAATTTATATATTAAACAAAGGAAAAGTTATTGATGAGGGGACTCATTCAGAATTAGTCAAAAATTCTACAGTTTACAAAAATTTATACGATAAACAGACCTTAAATTAAATCTTATCCCATGAAAAAGATTTATATTTTTTTAACCTTTATAATAAATTATTTTTTATACTTATATTTATTTTTAAGATTGTTAAAAAAAAAAGAAATACTTACAAGATATAAGGAAAAATTGTGCATATCCTCTCAATTTAAAACAGATAAATTTTTAATTTGGTTTCATTGCTCGAGCATAGGTGAACTTAAAAGTATATTTCCAATTATTGATCATTATTTAAAAAAAAATAACCAAATTCTGGTTACTACTTCTACTATAGGATCAAACGACGTGTTTCAGAAAAAATACAACAATGTCTCAAATATTATTCACCAATTCGCACCTTTTGATACTCCTCAAATAATTAATAAATTCTTCTCTAAATGGAGACCAGATGTAATTTTTTTTACTGAATCTGAAATCTGGCCTAATCAAATCTTCAAAGCTAGAGACAGTAAGATTCCAATAATTCTTCTAAATGCAAGACTATCCAAAAAGTCTTTTAATAGGTGGAAATTTTTTAAAACGAATATGAAAAATATAATAAATTGTTTCAATCTAGTTCTTTGTCAAAGCGAGGAAAGTCAAAGCTATTTTAATTATTTTAAGACTAACAATATACAGTTTATAGGAAATCTTAAATTAACTCGTTCTGAAGAATATAATTCTAAAGATTTTTCTAATCCAGCCTTATCTAAAAAAATAATATTTATCGCTCTTAGCACTCACAGTGGTGAAGAGGAAATATGTATAAATTCACATATTAATTTAAAAAAAAAATATCCTAATTTATTAACTATAATCATTCCGAGGCATATCAATAGAGTTTTGGAAATTAAAGCATTAACTGAAAAACTTAAGTTAAATTTTTTAATAACAGATTCTATATCTAATTTTAAAGATGATACGGATATCGTAATTATAAATTCTTATGGCTCTGCACAAGAATTCTTAAAATTATCTAAATATGTTTTTATTGGAGGATCGTTAATAAATCATGGAGGACAAAATCCTATTGAAGTAGCTTACAACAATTCAATAATTTTTTACGGACCCTATATATACAATTTTACTGAGATATATAATTACCTAAATAAAGAAAATGCTGCATTTAAAATTAAATCTGAGTCAGAACTTACGAATCAATTAGATGAAAAATTTAATAATTATAAAAATACAAATATTAAAGACAAGATAACCAAAATGGGTAATGAAATTTTTTTAACAACAATTAAAGAATTAGATAAATATATAATTAGTTAATCAATGTATTTTATGAAGCCAAAATTTTGGGATAAAAAAAAACAATCTTTTTTATCTATACTATTGTATCCGCTATCAATTATTTATTATTTTATAATCTTAATAAAAAAAAAAACTGCCGTTGGACATAAATTTAATATTCCTATAATTTGCGTGGGAAATATTTATATTGGAGGAACTGGGAAAACATCTGCTGCAATTGAAATATTCAAAATATTAAGCCGTTATAAAAAAGTTTGTTTTCTTACAAAAGGTTACGGTCGAAAGAATAAAGAGAATGTTCATTTAAATAAACTAAATTATCCAAATCAAAATTCAGTGAATACAGGTGACGAACCTCTACTATTAAACAAATTTGGGCACGTATATATTGCTGACGATAGATCACAAGCTATAAATAATATTATAAAATTAGGATACGATGCTGTTATTATGGATGATGGCTTTCAAGACTTATCAATATTAAAAAATATAAATATACTTTGTTTTGATTCAAAAAATTGGCTTGGAAATAAAAATTTAATACCCTCTGGCCCACTTAGAGAGCCTGTTTCATCAGTTCAAAGAGCTAATTTTATAATTATTAAAGGGAAAAAAAATGAAAAAATCGAGGAAACATTAAAAAAAATCAATAATAATGTGCATATTATCTATGCAGAAAATAAGATTGAAAATATTGATACTTTAAAAAATAGAAATTTTATAGCTTTTTCAGGAATTGGAAATCCAGATAGTTTTTTCGATATTTTATTAGAGAATAATATAAAAATTAGAAAACAAATTACTTATCCGGATCACTTTCAATTTACAGAAGAAAATTACAAAACTTTATTTAATGAAGCTAAAAATAATGTATGCGACTTGATTACTACTGAAAAAGATTATGTAAGGATTGATAATAAATATAAACAAAATATTTATTATACTAAATTGAATACTTTATTAAGTAATAAAGAATTATTAGAAAAAGAAATTAAACTACTATTTTAATGAAAATTATTAGATATTTTATAGAATTCATTTTAGTAATATTTTTTTTTCTAATTTTTAAAATTATTGGCTTAAAATTGTCATCTAATTTAGGTGAATTTATCGGTAAATATTTTGGTCCTTTATTTAGAAACAAAACAATAGCAAAAAAAAATATTCAAATTGCATTTCCAAATATTTCTGAAAATGAAATTAACATATTGATAAGTGATATGTGGAAAAATATAGGAAGAATATTTGGTGAATATGTTCATCTAAATAAATTTAGTGTTATTGACGAAAAAAAAAATAAAATTACTTTCATAGACCAAAAAAATATTGAAAAATTAAAAAATAATAAACACCCAATCATTTTTTTCTCAGGTCACTTTGCAAATTTTGAATTAATGGGCAGATGTTTAAAAGAATTAGGCTTTAATATCGGAGCTATTTATAGGCCTCTTAATAATATTTTTTTAAATCCGGTTATGGAATTTATTAGAAAAAAATATATCGCTCCTATTCAAATAGAAAAAGGTTCAAAAGGAACTAAAAAATTGATTAAACACATATCTGCAAATAATCCTTTAGCTTTACTAATGGATCAAAGACTATCTTCAAGCATTCATATTCCTTTCTTCAATAAACCCGCAACAACAACTACGATGCCAGCTCAACTAGCAATTAAATATGATGCTTTGCTTGTTCCCGTTTTTATAAAAAGAATTAAAAATACTAGCTTTGAGTTTTTTGTTGAAGAGCCATTATCAATAAATAAAACAAACAATTACGAGAAAGATATTTTTAACATAACTAAAGACATGAATCATAAAATTGAAGAATTCATTAAAAAAGATCCAGCTTACTGGCTTTGGTTACACGATAGATGGAAATAAAATACTATTTTAAAATTAACTGCGGATCAATTTTAGTATCAAACCAATTAACTCCAAAATGCAAATGAGGTCCCGTTGCTCTACCAGTTGAGCCAACTTTTCCAATTACCTGACCTTTTTTAATAAATTCGTTTTTTTTTACTAATATTTCATCTAAATGAGCATAAATTGTAGATACTCCATGTCCATGATCTAAAACAATGCTTCCTCCTGTAAAATAAAAATTTTTTTCAGCAAGACTTACATATCCATCTGCTGGGGATTTAATCTCTGTTCCTCTAGGAACTGAAAAATCAATCCCAAAATGAGGTGAGCGAGATTTTCCATTTAATATTCTTTGACTTCCATAAACTCCTGAAATTGGCCCATCTACGGGTTTGCTAAAGCCTGAATAAAAAAAAGTAAAATCTGAGTTAACTAATTGAGCATCTTTAATTAGTTCATTTTCCTTTTTAATTATTTTTAAAGATTCATCATCAGGGGTGACCATTTTTTCATCCAGGCCTTCTATTTTCTGAATCTTATACTGTCTTTTTTTTATTTTATAAGTCATAGAGGTAATTTTGTTATCTCGATCTATTGAATCGATAACAATACTTCCTGTTTGATTATAATTAATACCAAAAACAAAAATTCCATCTTTTGATATTTTTATTTGTTTTTTATTAACATAAATAGATTTATCAGGTAGTTCTTTACCAATAATAAGTGCGCCTTGAGTTATTTCGTTATTTAATTCAAAAGCATTTGCTAATTTAAATGGAAAAAATAAAATAAATAAAATCAAAAAATACATCTATTTTTTTTTTAAATCTTTAGATCTTTCAGTTGCTTCAACATAAGAAAAATAAGGCTCTTGTAATTCTACATTCCAATATCTAAGCTCGGAAAGGTATATTTTTTTTCCAGATACTTTGCATGTAACATAATCTCCTTGTGAAATAATTTCAAAATTTCCTGGTTTAAATTTTAATTTTGCTTCTTTCATAAAATATTTTTAAGTAATTTTAGCTTTTATTTTTCCATCTGATAATTCAATTACAACGTCATCATTTTTGTTAATATTATTCTTTTTATAAACAATATTACTATTTAAATCCCTTACAATTGAAAAACCTCTTTTTAAAATTTTATTAGTATCTAAACTACTCAATCTAGAAAAAACACTATTTAAATTTAAATCTAAATATTTAAATTTACTTTTTAATACATTCAAAAGAGATTTATCAATAAGTTTAATTTTATCTTTCTTATCTTTAATAAAATTCTTTAAATTCTTAATATCTAAAAATTTTACTAATTGATAAATAGATTTATCTTTTTCTTGTAATAATAAACTAAAATTAGAAATTAATTGTTTCTTCAATCCCTGAATCTTTTCGATTAAATTACTTTTTTCTGGAACAGCTTTCTCAGCGGCAGCTGTTGGGGTTGATGCCCTATAATCAGCGACAAAATCCAAAAGAGTAAAATCAGTTTCATGGCCAATTGCTGATATGATTGGTATTTTGCTAGCGAATGCTGCTTTAACTACACCCTCATCATTAAACGACAGTAAATCTTCGGCCCCGCCTCCTCCTCTTGCAATTATTATAGTATTAACTTCAATATTTTTGTTAAAAAAATTTATTCCCTCAATAATTTCTCCCGCCGACTTATTTCCTTGAACAGAAATTGGATAAATTAAAAGATGAGTTGGATATCTATGTTTTACCCTATTAATAATATCCATTATTACAGCTCCAGTTGGGGAAGTAATTATTCCAATTTTATCAGGAATAAATGGTATAGGCTTTTTGTGCTCTTCATTAAAATAACCCTCAGCCTGTAATTTTTTTTTTCTTTGCTCAATCAATTTTAGTATTGCGCCTTCACCTTGTAGTTCAATCTGATCAACTTTAATTTGGTAACTGGAAATACTACTTTTCGCATAGGTTGTAATTTTTCCTTCGGCAACTACTTCCATTCCTTCTTCTGGAAAAATTTGTAAAAATGGCACCGAACTCGACCAGCAAATAGCATTCAATAGAAAGTTTTCATCTTTTAATGAAAAATAAAGATGACCCTTGCTTTCTTTTATTTTGGAAACCTCACCTCTGACTCTAATTCTTTCGAAATTCTCCTCTAAAATATTTTTTGTTAAAGTTGTGATTTCAGAGACAGAAAATTCTGGAATATTTTTCATTATCAATTTATATACTTATATTATTATATGAACATAGCTGTTATAGGAAGTGGGGGAAGAGAACATTCTGTTTGTTTTAAACTTAGACAATCAAAAAAAATAAATAAAATATTTTGTTTTCCAGGTAATGCTGGAACTAGCAAAATAGCTCAAAATGTTGATATTGATGTTTTAAATTTTAAAGATATTTCAAATTTTTTAAAAAAGAATAATACAAAAATTGTATTTGTTGGTCCTGAAGTTCCTTTGGTAAATGGAATTAAAGATTACTTAGAAAAAAAGGGTTTTTTTATTTTTGGTCCATCCAAAGCTGCTTCGAGACTAGAAAAATCTAAATCATTTACAAAATCACTTTGCAAAAAATATAAAATACCTACTGCAGATTATAAATCTTTTAATAGTATGAAAGGTGTTAAAAAATATATTGATAATATGAGTGCTCCTATAGTTATAAAAGCTGATGGACTAGCCTCGGGAAAAGGGGTTTTTATTTGTAAGAATAAAAAAGCAGCTCTACAAAAATGTAAAGCAATTAATAAAGGTAAATTTAAAAGTTCAAAAAAATTTATTATTGAAGAATTTTTATCAGGTGAAGAAGCTAGTTATTTTATATTGTCAGATGGCAAAAGTTATAAATTCTTTGGAACCGCTCAAGATCACAAAAGAATAGGTGAAGGTGACACAGGTCCTAATACGGGAGGAATGGGTGCTTATTCTCCTTCAAATATTATTAATGAACAGGTAGAAGAAAAAGTGAAAAAACAAATTATCGAACCTACATTAATAGGACTAAAAAAAATGGGATGTCCATTTGTAGGTGTTTTATATGCTGGTCTTATTATTAAAGATAACCAACCTAAACTTATTGAATATAATATTCGATTAGGAGATCCTGAATGCCAAGTATTAATGATGAGATTAAAAACAGATTTATTAAAAATAATATTAGCTTGTAAGAATAAGCAAATCAATAAAATCGCTATTAATTGGAGCAAAAAAAAAGCAATGACAATTGTTGCTTCATCAAAAGGATATCCAAATAAAAAAGATCAAATATCTGAAATAAAAAATTTAGAAAATATAAAGATTAATAATAACCAATATATATTTCATGCCGCTACATTCAAAAAAAATAATAAGATTTATTCTTCTGGAGGTAGAGTTTTAAATTCCACAGCTTTAAATAAAGACCTTAGGTCAGCAAGGGATGTATG
>Ga0209084_1001577_pt1 | contig 18849 bp, 20 predicted proteins | sample C_130820_MF_Meta_FD_187309 | JGI IMG/M metagenome (GOLD analysis project Ga0209084, IMG submission 187309) | Freshwater microbial communities from Lake Croche, Canada to study carbon cycling - C_130820_MF_MetaG (SPAdes) (version 2) | ecosystem: Environmental > Aquatic > Freshwater > Lake...
GGCATCTGGTGCCCGAGGTGAATGGCAAGCTTAAATCACCATTGACCAATCACGATGTCTTTCATAGCGTTTCGTCGTGCCGCCACCTGTTCTGCTTGCGCGTCCGACATACTGGTACGAATTCGCAATGTTCTGCGCCATTGATGGATCAGGTCTTTCAAGTCTGCGCGCAAGCTGGCATATTCAGCAGACTGACCGCGGTCAGTCAATTCGTCGGGATCTTCCTGCAGGTCAAACAGCTGGGGTTCAAAGCCTTGGTAGTCCACGAGCTTCCAACGCTGGGTACGCACCATGGTGGCCCGTGCTTCATTGACAGGCAATTGGAGCTCTTTGGCGGCGGGATAGAACGCATAGTCCAATTCCGAGAAGACGGCTTCTTTGCCCGGTTCTGCCTTTTGCAAAAAGGGCACAAGTGATTGCCCTTCAAGCCATTGCTGCTGCGCTGGTTGACTCAGTACCTCCAAAAAGCTAGGGAGCAGGTCGATGGATTCCACCAGCGCATCGCAGACACCCACCTGATGGGTCAGTGAGGGGTCCACAATGATCAGGGGGACGCCTGCACTGGCTTCGTAGAACATTTCCTTTTCACCGAGCCAATGGTCACCCAGCAAGTCGCCATGGTCGCTGGTGAAAACGATCAGGGTGTCTTTCAGTCGGTCTTGTGCTTTAAGACCCGCCATCAAACGGCCGATGTGGTCGTCAATTTGCTGAACCAGGCCCATGTAGGTGGGGATCACGTGTTCCCGCACATTTTGCTGCGCAAAGGATTGACTTTCAACATGGTTGCGAAAGGCTTTGTAAACCGGGTGTGTGTCAGTGCGCTCATGCGCTGTGCGCACAGGGGCTTTAACGTCATGCGCATCAAAGCGCTGGTGGTAAGGCGCAGGCGCTATATAGGGCCAGTGGGGTTTGATGTAGGACAGGTGCAGGCACCAGGGCGATTCGCCTTGTGTTTGTATGAATTGGAGTGCTTGATCGGTGCACCAGGCTGTCTCTGAATGAGACTCGTGCAAACGCGAAGGCAGGTGGGCATTGCGCATCGACCAGCCACTTTGCAAATGTCCGCTCTCGTCCAATGCCGAGTTCGCAAATTCATGCCAAGGGTTGATCCCCTTGTAGCCGTGTTGCAATAGATACTGGTTATAAACAGGTTGGCTTTGCAGGGCTTTGCTGTCGGTGATGATGCCGTCGTGCCGTGCATAGGGCTCGAAGCCACCTTCAGCCAGCCTCTGGCCCATGCCTTCTGTGGCGACCAAACCCAAGCGTTGCAAGCCGGCCAGATCCGGCAGAACATGGGTCTTGCCGATCACCGCCGTGCGCAGCCCAGCGCTGCGCATGTAGTCGCCTAGGGTGGGGATTTGAACTGACAGCGGAACAAAATTCCAAGTGGCGCCATGGCTGGAGACGTAGCGTCCTGTGTAGGTCGACATGCGCGAGGGGCCACACACAGGCCCCTGAACATAGGCCTGGGTAAAGCGAGTGCCTTGTGCCGCAAGGGCGTCAATGTGCGGGGTGGGCAGCGTGGGGTGTCCGTAACAGCTTAAATAATCTCGGCGCAACTGATCGCACATGATGAACAGAATATTGCGCACTTTGGCCATGGTGAAAGTTCCTCGGCAGCAGGGGGATTATCTGGGTAAGCTGAATTTTTGCATGCACTCGCAGTGCTGGCGGACCAGGTCCATGCCGTAATCGTTGCCGTTGGGCGTGCGCACCAAGGTGTGGATGTGAAATTTTTCCGGCGTTGGGTTAGCCAGAAACACGCCTGCATGGTGATCAAATTCGATGATCAGCACGGGGCTTTGAATCCGGTAATAAAAAGGACTTTCGTCATCGGTGCCGCCGATCCAGCAAAACCAGGTCTTGTCCAAATGGACATGGTTTTCGCGCATGCGCGCTGCCCGGGGTCCTTCAGGCAGGTAGGCCAAATAAGTGTGCATCAATGCCAACAACTGAGCTTGCTGCGCGGCGGGCATGGCCCGCGCACAAAGCCCTTCTTCCGGGATGATGCGGTTGTCTTGAAAGGCGCCTGTAAGAGTCAATTCATCGCCAAATGCAACCCGTCCCGTAGGCATGGCCGGATCGCGCTTCTGGGCGTACAACTGGGCTTGTTGTTGCAAATCCATAGACAAGGACTGCATCAGTTGCAGTCCTCCACTTTCTTCTTGCTCAAATACAGCAATCCCTGCAAGCGGTCCGACATCGATCTCGTGCGGTTCCGCGCCCATGAAGACGGGTGTCAAGACCATCTGGCTGCCTATAAACCGGCAGTTCAGGCACAAGTGATGCCCATAAAAATTCCAGCCCCAGGGTTCCGTGGCAGAAGGCTTGCCAAACAGGTTGAAGTTGTAGCTGAACTCATTCAAGATGCGGGGGGCTTGAACGAGTTCTCCCAGAAAATGATTGATCTTCATCAGTTGTCTGGCGCGCTCAAATCCTTGCGGACTGAGGCTGGCGCGCAAGACCGCCAGGATGTCGTCTCGGGTCTGCGCTTGCAGTTCATCAAGCCGCAAGCCAAAGCGCATCATGTAGACCTCAGGATTCATCCAAGCTCGCCACTGTCTTGCGTCATGGGCATGTTGGACGATTTCTGTTTGTTCTGGGGTCAAACCTTGGAGCAGATGTTCAACTGCCAGAATACTGGCTTGCACAGGCGCTTGTTCGTCTTGCAGCGTGAACAGTCCCGGCACGCATTCACCTTGGGTGGTAATGCCTTTGAATTCAGTGTGCTCGTAAAGCTCGCGCCAGCGGTCAAACAGCTGGTGGGCAATGGGGTGATTCAGAATTCTGTCAGCGTGTGAATACGCATCGAGTTCTGCCAGCCCAGCGATGCGGGGGTCGTCCGCTGGGCGGAGATGGTCTCGGAAGTTGGATGACATTTTTTAAATCAGTCCAGGATAGGTGCCGCCGTCCAGCTTCAGGTTTTGTCCTGAAATGAAGCCGGCTTGGGCGCTGCACAAAAAAACGCAAGCATCGGCAAACTCTTGCGGAGTCCCAAAGCGTTTTGCCGCCAGGGTCTGCGCGATGCGCCGTCGTGCCTGTGCCAAATCGATGTCCTTTTCATTGACCATTTTTTGCGCAATAAAAACTTGTCAAGGCGTGTCGATGCCTTCAGGCAGCCGCTCGGCATCGTGACCGTTGATGTCAACGATGCAACCCTCACGAGCCAAGGCCGTGGCGCATGCCAGGCCCAAGCCGCTGGTCGACGCGGCCAGCAACGCTTTTTTACCTTGAATGCCCATGTCCATGACGCTTGCCTTGTGCTGTTTGAAACTTATTCAACCATGATATTGTTTTTTTTGATAACGGCGCTCCATTTGCTGCGCTCACCCTCCAGAAAGGCAGCGAACTCTTCAGGGCTGGAGCCAATCGATTCACTGCCCACATCCCTGCGAGCGGCCACAGTCTCTGGCATTTTGGCGACTTGCGAAACCGCTGCACTCATTTTGTTCACGATGGCGCCCGAGGTGCCTGCCGGGGCCAGGATGCCTATCCACACCAAGGGGTCAAATGTGGGCAGTCCGGCTTCGGCAAAGGTGGGTACGTCCGGCAAGAGGGGATGACGGGTTTTGCCCGAAATGGCCAGGGTGCGAACCCGACCGGCTTTGACCTGGCCCATCACAGGCAGCATGGCGTCAAAGACCACGGGTATCTGGCCTGAGGCCAAGTCAGTGAAGGGGCTGGTGGTGCTGTAGTGGATGTAATTGGCGTCCAGACCGACCAGGTTGCTGAACCAGGCCGCAGCCAGATGGTTGATGGCGCCCATACCCAGAGTGCCGATGCTGGCGTACTTGGGATCGGTCTTGGCCAGTTTGACGTATTCCGGGAGTGTTTTGGCGGGAACTTGTGCATTCACCGACAGGGTGTAGTTGGTGATGGAGGCCAAACTGACCGGTACCAGGTCTTTTTTAGGATCGAAGCCGAGCTTGGGATACAGCGCTTGCATGGTGGTCAGGCTGGGGGTGCCGACCAAAAAAGTGTAGCCATCGGGCGCCGAGCGAATGGCCGCCTCAACGCCGATGCGCGCGGCGGCGCCAGGGCGATTTTCAATCACGATGGATTGACCTAGGATCAGGCTCAAATTTTTACCGATTTGTCGGATGTCGACATCCGGGCCTGTGCCCGCTGGCACCGGCACAATGAACTTGATCGGCTTGCTGGGCCAGTCCTGGGCCATGGCCAGGCTACTGAACCAGGACAAGCCAATCAATACGCCGTAGCCAATGGAACGAAGTGCGAGTTTGAAATTCTTCATCATGAGTCTCCTAAGGGGTGCATTCAGGGGGCGAAATCGTGACGTTTATGGATAAGGGCGACAGCTGCAGTGGCGTCAGGTGCAGGTAGCTTTGCAAGGCGTCTTGGAGGTGTTGCAAAGCGTCTTCTGAAAAGGCCTGTGCGACTGCCAAGATGTGTCCATCCGGGCGCACCAGCAAGGCGCCGCTGTCGGACAAACCCATCAAGTCGGGGAAATGGCCATGCATGGTGTAGTCACGGCCTTGCGCCACGCAATGCACAAAGGGTCCCAGTCGATGGCTGTTTGCGGTCCAAGGGGAACCATGACCGCACAACAAGGCCATGTCCGAGAAATGCACCAGGTCCAGTGTGGATCGGCCATCGGCCAGGGGGTGGTGCGGCAGACGGGCACCTGCGACGGCCTGGGGTCGAAATTCGCTGATGGGCAACGCATCGTCTTGCTGCAACGTGCCGCCGTAGGCATAGCCCAATTGCAAACGCAGGCTGTCGAAATGCTCGCGCTGGTATTCCACCGCTTCTTCAATTGCCTTTTGATCATGCGCATCTGTCAGTCGCTGTGTAATTTGCTCCGCAGTGTTTGGTGCATCAGGGCGGTAGCCCAAGACGTCCATCAGCACTTTCATGCGTTGTGCATTGCTCAGGCTTTGCCGCATATTGGTTTGGGCTATACCCTGACGTTCTGACTCGTAGGTGTCCAGCATGCCTGTGGTGGCAATGCCTTTGTCGACGGCGGCCAACTTCCAAGTCAAGTTGTCGATGTCGGCCACGCCGGTGTTCAGGCCCAACCCCCCCGATGGCGGGAAACGGTGCCCCGCATCGCCTGCCAGAAAGACCCGGCCTTGGGCGTAGCGTTGAGCCACCTGGGCCGACATTACCCAAGGGCGCACATGCTTGATTTGGATATGGGGCTTGTCCGAACCGATGGCCATGTGAATCAGTTGCAGGCAAACCTCGGGTCCGAAGTCGGCCACGGTTTCATGCGCGTCGCATCGGTGCATCAGCACCCATGTTTTGCCGATGTCATAGGCAATCAATACCCGGCTCGAACCTGGACCGAACAGGAAATACAAAATAGCCGGACGTTCATGCAGGAGTTCGCGCAGGTCCGCTTCAAAATGGACCATCATGTTGTGCTGCAGCGCCTGGGGCCCTAGCATGGGAATGCCCAGATGCTCACGCACAGTGCTGCTGGCCCCATCGGCTGCGATCAGGTAGCGGCTAACGACCTGCACGGGTTCGCCGCTTTCACGGTCAAACAGTGTGGAAATAACCTGGTCCTGCTGTTGTTCACAGCCCCTCCATTCCAGGCCCTTGCGCAGAGTGACCTGTTCGGTTTGCGTGAGGGCCTGTTCCAGAATGTGTTCAAACGCGGGTTGGGAGATATTGATCAATGGCCAGGGTGTGAGCGCGCGTAGGGCTTCGTCTTGGCGTTCATAGGGCAGGCAACCTATCTGTGCCCCAACCAAGGAGGTGACCATCCGCACGTATGCGCCTTCATGCCTGGGCGTGGCAACGGCATGCAGCGCATCCATCGACAGTCCGGCTGCTGCGCATATTTCTAGAGAGCGAGGATTCAGGGCGTGGGCTTTGGGTGCGTCCAGCCTGCGGGGGTATTTTTCTGCCACCAGGCTAGACAACCCGCGTTTCGCGAGCATGATCGCACCCAGCATACCGACGGGGCCACCGCCCACAATCAAAACAGGAACTTGTAGGACTTGCATGGCTTATTCCAGGGTCAGCCCTAGTTTTTGGATGGTGGCTGTCAACTGAAATCTTTCCATTTCCAAATAGGCCTCGAACTCTTGTGGCGTTGATCCGACCGATTCACTGCCTACCGCTTGGCGTTGCGAGATGGTCTCAGCCATGCGGGCCACTTGGGCCATGGCAGAACTCATTTTCTTGACAGCTTCTGTCGGTGTCTGAATGGGCGCTAAGAGACCGATCCAGACTTGCGGGTCGAAGTCGGTCAACCCCAGTTCCCTGAAGGTGGGAACCTCCGGCATCATGGGGTGGCGGGTTTTGCCCGATGTGGCCAATGTGCGCAGCCTGCCAGCTTTGACCTGGGCGGCCACCGGAAGCATGGCGCAAAACATGGCGGAAATCTGACCGGAAGCCAGGTCGGTAAAGGGGCTGCTGGTGCTGTAGTGGATGTAATGGGCTTGAAAACCGGACATCTGCGCAAATTGCGCGGCACGCAGATGGTTGATGGAGCCGGAACCGAACGTGCCAAAATTTGCAAATTTGTTATCGGACTGCGCCAATTTGATGTATTCGGCTACCCGCATCGCAGGCAACTGTGCGTTGATGGTCAGAGTGAAATTGGTGACGGAAACCAAACTGACTGGAACCAGATCACGTCGTGGATCAAAGCCGAGTCGTGGGTAAAGGGTCGCCATGGTGGTCACACCCGGGGTGCCCACATAAAAGGTATGCCCGTCAGTGGATTTTAAGACGGCATCAATGGCCAAGCGCCCACCTGCGCCAGGTCGATTTTCAACCAAGACGGGTTGGCCCAGCAGGGCGCTGAGGTTGTTGCTGATTTGACGGATGTCAATGTCCGGGCCGGATCCTGCGGGTGCCGGGACCACCAGACGAATCGCTTTCGAGGGAAAGTTTTGCGCCTGGGCCAGCATCGGAAAGGCTGAGATGCAGGCGATGGCGGTCAAGGCTGTGCGCCTGTCGAATTGGTTTCGGTTTGCTTTTTTTGATGTCAGATCCGTTAACATGACAATGAGACTTTCATCACGGCAAAGGTTGAAAGGCGAGTTTGACTTCGGTCAAGCCCTGAGATTTTTCAGTGAGCTTATCGATCACATGCTGGTGCGTCTAATGAATGTTTTTGGAGTTTGTCTTGCATAGAACTGAACAATGACCAAACGTCAACAGCGTATTTCTTTGGAAAGCTTGCGACTCCTCGATGCCATTGACAGGCAGGGGTCCTTTTCCAATGCCGCACAAGAACTGTGTGTTGTCACCTCGTCGATTACCCATGCGATACGCAATCTCGAAGAAAATTTGGGACTGACCTTGTTTGACCGTTCCGGCCAGCGAGCCCGTTTCACGAGCAAAGGACGCACCCTTTTGGAAAGTGGCCGCCATTTGCTGGCCAGGGCCGATGCTTTTGATGACGAAGTGCAAAGCATTGCAACGGGTTGGGAGCCCCGATTGACGATTACCGTCGATCAGGTGGTGCCCATGCCCCCCTTGATGCAACAGGTGCAGCATTTTTTGGAAGTCGCACCCCAAACTTCGTTGAATATCCGCCGCGAAGCGGCCGCGGGTTCTTGGGACGCGTTGGCCTCAGGCCGTGCTGATTTGATTGTGGGCGCCCCGGTGGCCGTCCATTTCGGGGAGGGCTTTGATTCGACTTTGATGTTTGAAACCAGTTATGTTTTGGCGGTTGCGGTCCAGCATCCTTTGGCTTTTCTGCAAGGTACTGTTTCCAACGAGCAACTGGCTTTGCATCGGGCCATCCTGGTTGGCGACACCACCCGCGCCATGCCCCTGCTGCCTTATGGCCTTCAGGAGAACAGGCAGCGTTTGTTGGTGCCAGATCCTGCGACCAAACTCGACGCCATTCTCATGGGCCTGGGCTGTGGATTTTTATCGACCCATGTAGCATCCCCGCTGGTGCGCAAAGGCTTGATCACCTTACTCGATGTAAAAACACCACGGCCACCAAGTCAAAGCAGTCTGGCCTGGCGTTCGGGGGAAAACGGTCGAGCCTTAAAGTGGTGGGTTGAGCGCCTGACTTCGAAAGCGTTCATTGATGCTTTGTTGAATGACAGTGAATCATGATCCATGCCAGTGTTAACTGGGCGTAACTGTTTCAGGCAAATCAACCCGATATTCCAATGCGCTTTGCAGGGCTCACACTTTAACGGTGATTGACCGCCATCCAAAGATCCATTTTGCCTAAGATGAACTAAATCAGCCCAACAGCTTTTACAGCCAAAGGAAAAAAATGCGTAAACCTTTGAACTGCGATTCGCTGCAGACACTGCATCACCCTGTGGGCGAACCATTAGCGCGTCCAAGCTATGCACGAACCAACGTGATACCCGGCGTGGTCCATCTCGGGCTGGGTGCCTTTCACCGAGCGCACCAGGCCATGGTGTTCGATACGCTGATGCAACAAGGCGATAGTCGCTGGGGTGTGCTGGGTGTGGCGATGCATTCAACCCAGGTAGCGGACAACTTGGCCACGCAGGATGGTTTGTATTCAGTTCAAATCAACGACTACACGGGGCGCTCGTGGGCTGTGGTGGGTTCCGTTTTGCATACCTGCGTCGCCGCGCGGGAACGCCAGCAGGTGGTGGCGGCACTGGCTTCGCCGGCGACACGCTGGGTGACTCTCACCGTCACCGAAAAGGGCTATGGACCTGAGCTGGCAGACTTGCTGGTGGCGGGTTTTGCCGCTCGCCGCGCCGCAGATGCCGGTGCAATCACTGTGGCTTCGTGTGACAATCTCAATGACAACGGCCGCAAGTTGCAGGCGCTCTGTGCAGAACATGCCCAGCAGGTCGATGCTTCGTTGCCAGAATGGATTCGTACCTGGTGTTTTTTCCCCAACAGCATGGTCGACCGAATTGTTCCGGCAGCCACATCCGAACGGCTTCAAGAGGCTGCTGAGGCGCTAGGTGTAAGCGACAGGTGCGCCCTTGGCACCGAAGGCTTTTGGGAGTGGGTGATTGAGAACCATTTTGCTGACCCGTCGGATTCAGCCGTCTTGGCGGGGGTAGGCGTCAAGGTTGTGACTGAAGTGCAGCCCTTCGAGCAGGCCAAGCTCTGCATGCTCAATGGCAGCCATTCCGCCTTGGCCTGCATTGGCGCTGTCATGGGCCTCTCTACGATCAGTGACTGCGTGGCAAAGCCAAACCTACGCGCTTATGTCCACGCGCTCATCACCAAGGAAATCATGCTGGGACTTGCGCGCCCCCATATCACAGCCTACCGCGACGCCCTTATCGACCGCTTTGCCAACCCGGCGCTCAAGCACAGCGTTCATCAAATTGCGACAGACAACTCGCTGAAAATCCCACAGCGCTGGCCGCCATCGATCAAGGCGCAATTGTCACGCGGTGGCGAAGTCGACCATTTGGCGCTGGCAACTGCAGCGTGGATGCGTTACTGCCAAGGTGAGGACGAGCAAGGCAAAACTTATGTACTCAAAGATCCGAACCGTGCCGAGCTGCAGTCGACTGCGCTGCTGCACCGCCATGATGCCAGCGCAACAGTGAAGGCATTTTTAGGAATGCCCGCAATCTGGGGAAACGAACTGCCTAACAATTCGATCTGGACCTCGCGAGTGACCCACTGGCTTCAGCGCATTCTGGCGATCGGCCTGGGGCAAGCGATGACAGAGTTGACAGGCAGTTAAGGTCGGCGACGTGCTTTACACACCACCCTGCGGGTGCGTCGGATCGATCCACAGCACGGTTTCCGGTTTTTCAACCGGATCAATGTCCAGGTTGACAGCGACTGCTTGACCATCACTGCGGCACAAAACACATTCCAGCATTTCATCGGCGCTGGCGTTGATTTCTTGGTGCGGTACATAGGGCGGAACGTAAATAAAGTCCCCGGGGCCAGCTTCTGCGGTGAACTCGAGCGCATCGCCCCAGCGCATGCGGGCACGCCCCTTGATCACATAAATCACACTTTCCAAGGGGCCGTGGTGGTGGGCTCCCGTCTTGGCATTGGGATGGATGTGTACGGTGCCAGCCCATAACTTTTCAGCACCTACGCGGGCAAAGTTAATAGCGGCTTTTCGGTCCATGCCGGGGGTTGAAGGGACGTTGCCATCAAGTTGGTCGCCGGGAACGACCCTCACACCATCGTGTTTCCAGTCGGTGTGCGTATGCGTCGTGTTGTGGTCGTGGGGCATCGGGGCTTTCAAAACACTTGAAGAGGGAATGACTTTAGCATCCCTGAAGGGTCAGCAGGTGCGACACGGCAAGGGAAACATGCTGGCCTTCATGCAAACCGTGCACTCGCGCAATAGCATTGACAGCGCTGATCACGCCGTGGTGCCAGCCATCTTCGGCGTCTCCAATGCGTGCACTGGTGTGCGCATAGGTCACGGCCATGACGCCAACTGTTTGCAGTAAGCCCAAAGCAACGCGCCCCGCATCGTCTTTGCCACCTCCAGCGTCATTGAACATGACCGCAAAAGGTTTGCTGTCCAAGGCCAATACAAACTGTGCAGCAGAATTTCCACCGTGTGAACCAGTCACCACCACGGTACCCGCCTGCGCCTGCGTGACCAAGGCGATAGAGTCCAGTAATTCCGGAGTGGTCTTCATTGAAGTTAAGAATACTGCATTGGTAAGGGCTTCTCGTTAGAATAAACCCGTGCATGTCAGAAGATAACCAAATATTCATCCCCGAGTCCTTCATGACGCTGTTTATTCAGCCGGGACGCTACAAACCCAGCGCATCACGTGCCGAGGTTTCTAACCGCTATGAACTCTGTGAAGATATGGCCAACATGCTGACGGAAACCGCACAAAACATGCAATTCACCTTGGGTATTACCGAGCAAGACGTGCTGATACAGTGCCTCATTGGATTGCAAGCGGAGGGGTCGGTGGTGACCTTGCCCGAATCCCAATGGGTTGTGCACCGTTTGGCGGAGTTGCTCAATTGGCCTTTTCCAGAGGCTGACCCCGCACAACGGATCTGCCTGTAGCGCGGATTCACGCTTTTCAGAAATCCATTCCGAAGGGGCCTTATTACAAATCGATCCTTTTACTCAACAAAGTCTTTCACTATTTACAACGAGAATCCTATGTTCAATACGCTTGCAAAAAATGGTCTTTCAGGGGCAGTCACTATGGCAATTTTGATTTCAACAGCGCTGGCGCAAACGCCTTCGGATGGGCGCCGTTTCCCGCTTTTGTCGGACAGTGAAATGACGGCCGCTCAAAAGGAACTGGCCAACAATATTCGTTCTGGTCCACGCGCCTCTGTGCCTGGCTCTGCGGCCAATAGCGCATCGTTAGGCAGTCCATTCAATGTCTTTTTGCGCAGCCCGGAACTGGGTGATCACTTGCAAAAAGTGGGCACCTATATCCGCTTCAAAAGCACCATGGGCGCGCGTTTGAATGAATTTGCTATTTTGATCACGGCCCGTCAATGGACCTCTCAATACGAGTGGTTTGCACACCACCGGTTGGCGTTGCAAGCGGGTTTGAGTCCCGATGTGGCCGCCGCAGTGGCTGAAGGCAAGCGGCCCACAGGTATGAAAGAAGATGAAGAAATTGTCTACAACTTTTGCCACGAATTGCATACCCAGAAAAAAGTAAGCGATGCAAGCTACAAAGCCGTCGTGGATAAATTTGGTGAACAAGGCGTGATGGATCTGATTGCCGTCAATGGCTATTACGTGCTGGTGTCGATGGTGCTGAATGTGGACCGGACGCCGATCCCCGGTGGCGGAGAGTTGCCTTTGAAAGAATTGAAATAATCCTTTCACACAGCAGGTCCAATCAAGCATGACAGAGCCCGATCCACTGGTGACGCCGCAGATCACACAAGCACGAAACCCGCTTCATGGCATCAAATTAGAAGGCATCATCACTGCGTTGGTGGACTGCTACGGGTGGGAAGGTCTGGGGGTTCGCATTCCCGTGCGTTGCTTCACGCATGATCCGAGTATGGGGTCCAGTCTTAAATTTTTACGCAAAACCCCTTGGGCACGAGAAAAAGTCGAGGGACTTTACCTGTTTATGCTGCGCGATGCGAGGCGCTCGCAAACCACTGGAACAAACACATGAACGCCTTCGACGCCATTGAGGTCATGCCTCGCGACCTGAGCGCCTACCGCCAAGGCAATACCGGTGTGGATTACGTGCACCGCTTTGAATCAGGCCGTCCCGGCCCCCACGTGTTGATCAATGCTTTGACGCATGGCAACGAGTTTTGTGGCATGACGGTTGTCACGCATTTGCTCGATACGCAGGTGAGGCCCTTGAGGGGCACTTTGACTTTGAGCTTTGCGAATATCGAGGCCTATGAAAGCTTTGACCCGGTCAACCCCTTTGACAGCCGACAAATCGTACACAACATGAACCGCATCTGGTCGGCTGAGTTGTTGGATGGGGTCGATGACAGTCCCGAGTTGCGACGTGCACGGGCCATGCGCGGCGTGGTAACCGCCGCTGACCATGTGCTGGACATCCATTCAACGGCACAGGACGTTGAACCTTTTTGGGTCTACCCCGCTGATGAACGCAATGGCCAGGTGGCCTTGAGCGTGGGCACGCCGCAAATTCATTTGGTCATGCCCAATGGCTTGGGCTCGGGCACGCCATTGATTCAGTATGGTGCATGGGGCACGCCGCACCATCATGGCGCGGCCATGGTGGTGGAGTGTGGTCAGCACTTCAAGAAAGCGACTGGTGATGTGGCGCTGGCCTCAACGCTGGGTTTTCTCGCCCACTTTGGGCTGATCGCTGCGCCCAATCCAGCACCTGCCTTGCCTGCGAAGCGCTTTGAGTTGCTTCAGACCTGCATGATCACTTCGGATGATTTCCGATTTGTCAAACCGGTGAAAGGCTTTGAAGTTTTTCAAAAAGATGAATTGATCGCCACCCAAGGAGGGCAGGAGATTCGGGCCTTGTGTGATGAGTGCACCATTCTGATGCCCGCACGCGAAGCCATTGTGGGCCGTGAAGCGGTCTACCTGGCCAAGCCTATCTAAAGACAAGTAGCTTGAATTCAAGGAGCGAACATGCGCATTGAATCACTCCCTCTCGATCCAGTCACAGTGCAAAAACTTTCGGGTGTTACCACGGCAACTTTGACCACAGTTTTGCTTAAGAAAGGCTTACGCAATGTCTGGATAAGAGGCGTAAAACCTTTGAAGCCCGGACAAGCGCGTGTGGTGGGCCGCGCTTTTACTTTGCGATTTGTACCCGCGCGTGAAGATCTGGCCACCCCTGCCTCTTGGGGCGCACCCATTTCGACCCGCGCAGCGGTCGAGGCCATGCCAGTGGGTTGTATCGCCGTGGTCGATGCCATGGGCGTGACAGACGCCGGCATCTTTGGCGATATTTTGTGCGCACGCATGCGAAAGCGCGGCGTTGCCGGTTTGGTAACCGACGGCGTGATCCGTGACATGGACGGCGTAGTGGGCACAGGCCTGCCGGTGTGGTGCCAAGGCTCAGCGTCGCCGGCGTCGGTCGCCAGTTTGACTTTTGTCAATTGGCAGGAGCCCATTGCTTGCGGCGGTGTGGCCGTGTTCCCCAACGACATCGTGGTGGTGGACACGGATGGCGCCGTGCTGATCCCGGCCGGCTTGCTGGATGCGGTGGTGGAGGCGGCGGTGGAGCAAGAGCGGCTTGAGGGCTGGATCATGAACGAGGTCAACAACGGCGCTGAGCTGCCTGGTTTGTACCCGCCTGACGAGGCTAATAAGGCGCGTTACGAGGCTTGGGCGAAACCGCAGCGTTGATTCTGAGCACTCAGCCCTTCAGCACTGAGCCTCCAACGCCCGATTCAGAGCACGGTTTTCTGAACAGCATGCTCCCACTGGGCCATCAATTCCTGCGCATAGGCGGGCGGCTTTTCGGGGGAGAAGCGACGTTCAACCCGCCACAATTCACTCAAGGCTTGCGTGCTGCTGTAAATCCCCGTGGACAGTCCCGCCAAGTAGGCAGCACCCAGAGCCGTGGTTTCGATCACCTCGGGACGAACCACCTCGATACCCAGTAAATCGGCCTGGAACTGCATCAGTAAATTGTTAACGCAAGCGCCGCCATCTACACGCATTTCTTTTACCCGCGCCTGACCGGCCGAGGCCAAGTCACGGCTCATGGCCTGCAGCAGGGCGGCGCTTTGGAAGGCGATGCTCTCTAAGGCTGCACGCGCAATGTGGGCCACGGTGCTGCCCCGCGTCAGACCTGTGATGGTCCCCCGGGCATCGGGTTTCCAGTAAGGTGCGCCCAGGCCGGTGAACGCGGGCACGACCATCACGCCGCCAGAGTCGGGCACGCTTTCGGCCAGGGCTTGCACTTCGTTGCTGCTTTGGATGGCGTGCAAGCCATCGCGCAGCCACTGCACCACCGCGCCGCCGACAAACACGCTGCCTTCAATCGCAAACTGCGGTACGGCCATTTCCTTCGTGTGCACTTGCGCCGCGCTGGTGGTGATCAAGCCGTTTTGCGACAACATGCCTTGACCACCCGTGTGCATCAGCATGAAGCAGCCGGTGCCGTAGGTGTTTTTCACCATGCCGGCGCTGAAGCAGGCTTGGCCAAACAGTGCGCTTTGCTGGTCACCGGCCACGCCGCCGATGGGAATGCTGTGGCCCAGCCAGTCGGCTTTGACGTGGCCAAAGTTCGCGCTGGAGGCGCGTACCGTGGGCATCATGCGGGCCGGGATGCGCAGGGCGGCCAGCAACTCTTCGTCCCATTGGTGGGTGTGGATGTTGAACAGCATGGTGCGCGAGGCATTGCTCACGTCGGTGGCGTGCACCGCGCCGCCGCTGAGCTGCCACATCAACCAACTGTCCACCGTGCCAAACAGCAACTCGCCGCGTTCGGCTTGGGCGCGGGCGCCGTCCACATGGTCCAGGATCCATTGCAGCTTGGTGCCCGAAAAATATGCGTCCACCAGCAAGCCGGTTTTGGCCTGGATGGTGTCGCTCAAACCTTGCTCGCGCAGCGCCACGCAAGCGGGTTCGGCGCGGCGGTCTTGCCAAACAATGGCGTTGTAGATGGGCTGCCCCGTGGTTTTGTGCCAGACCACGCTGGTTTCGCGCTGGTTGGTGATGCCCAGCGCGCTGACTTGGCTGGCTGTGATGCCGGCTTTGGCCAAGGCTTCGCGTGCGGTGTCGAGCTGGGTTTGCCAAATTTGCAAAGGGTCGTGCTCGACCCAACCCGGTTGCGGGTAGATCTGTGTGATCTCGCGCTGCGCCAGCGCCACGATCTGCCCCTCGGGGTTGAAGACAATGCTGCGCGAGCTGGAGGTGCCTTGGTCGAGGGCGAGGATGTAGGTCATGGGCTGGAGTTTCTCAGATCAGTCGGCGATGTGCAGCTGCACCTGTGCCTCGGCCAGCAAAGCGGCAAATGGCTCGGGCGGCGGGGCGTCTGTGAACAGGTGGTCTATGTTGTTCAAGTTGCCCACCTCGACCATGGCGGGGCGGTTGAACTTGCTGTGGTCGGCGGCCAGCCAGACTTCACGGGCATGGGTCAAAATGGTTTGCGACACTTTGACCTCGCGGTAGTCGTAGTCGCGAAGCGAGCCGTCGGACTCGATGCCCGAAATGCCGATCAATGCGATATCGACTTTGAATTGGCGAATGAAGTCCACCGCCGCTTCGCCGACGATGCCTTGGTCGCGGCCGCGCACCACGCCGCCCACCACGATCACTTCGCTATGCGGGTTGGCACTCAAGGTGGCTGCCACATTCAGGTTGTTGGTGATCACCCGCAAACCTTTGTGCTGCAGCAGCGCACGGGCAATGGCCTCGGTGGTGGTGCCGATGTTCAAAATCAAAGAGCAGTCGTTGGGAACAGCAGCGGCCACACTGCGCGCAATGCGGGTTTTGGCATCGGCGTTCAGGTTCACCCGTTGTTGGTGGCCCATGTTCTCGGTGGTCGAGCTGGGCACGCGCACACCGCCATGAAAGCGGGTCAGTTGGCCAGTCTCGGCCATGCGCTGCACATCGCGGCGCACGGTTTGCAAGGTCACGCCCAATTTGTCGGCCAGTTGGTCCACACTCACAGAGCCCAGTTCTTGGACCACCTTGAGCAGGGTGATTTGGCGCGGGTTGGAATTCATGGCTTTGATTTTCGCTGTTTGAAAGAGTCAGTCGTACTTTAAAACGAAAAATAAAGAACAAACAAAGGGTAAATACCGACATTAAACGAAAAGCAACGAACAATAATGGTGAGATTCAATCTGACAACTGTGTCCTACAGGGGTCTGAATTGCCAAGGGGGTGAGATGGCGTTGTCGCTAGAAGGCATCAGTAAAAAAGTCGGTGCGCAAACTTGGCTCTATGAGTTGAGCCTGACACCGCAAACGGCCAACGTGACGGTGTTGTTGGGTGCCACACAAGCCGGCAAAACCAGCCTGATGCGCATCATGGCGGGTTTGGACGCGCCCACAACGGGGCGCGTCAAAGTCAATGGCCAAGACGTGGTTGGCGTGCCGGTGCGCGAGCGCAATGTGGCCATGGTGTACCAGCAGTTCATCAACTACCCCTCCATGAAGGTGCGCGACAACATTGCCTCGCCCATGAGGTTGCGCGGCGACAAAAACATCGCCCAAGCGGTGCAAGTTTTGGCTGAAAAACTGCACATCGAAATGTTCCTCGACCGTTACCCCACCGAGCTGTCGGGCGGTCAACAACAGCGCGTGGCCTTGGCCCGTGCCTTGGCCAAGGGGGCGCCCTTGATGCTGCTGGACGAGCCCTTGGTGAATTTGGATTACAAGCTGCGTGAGGAGTTGCGTGAAGAGCTGGGCGCGTTGTTTGCCAGCGGCGATTCCACCGTGATTTACGCCACCACCGAGCCGGGCGAGGCCCTGCTTTTGGGCGGCTACACCGCCGTGATGGATGCGGGCGAGTTGCTGCAATACGGCCCTACCGCCGAGGTGTTTCACTACCCCCAGTCCTTGCGCGTGGCGCGTGCCTTCAGCGATCCGCCCATGAATTTGATGGCCGCCAGCCGCAGCCTGGCCGGTGTGGCCTTGGCCGACGGCACGCCCTTGGCTTTGAACTTGCCCGACACGGCCAGCGCGGCGTTGACCCTGGGGATACGTGCCAACGCGCTGCGCGTGCAGGCACAGCCGGGCGACATGCGCTTGGCTGGTCAGGTAGAGCTGGCCGAAATCTCAGGCTCCGACACCTTTGTGCATGTGACCACCGCCGTGGGCAATCTGGTGGCGCAACTCACTGGTGTGCATTATTTCGATTTGGGTGCTTCATTGGCGGTGCATGCCCATCCTGCACAGATGTATGTGTTTGATGCCCAAGGCCAGTTGTTGCGGGCTCCTGTGCGTGGCCCGTTCCACGCAGAAGGACACTGAGATGGCACGCATCGATCTGGACCTGGCGCATGCCTACAAACCCCATCCCCAGCAAGACAGCGATTACGCTTTGCTGCCTTTGAAAATGCGCTTTGAGGATGGCGGTGCTTACGCTTTGCTCGGCCCTTCGGGCTGCGGCAAAACCACCATGCTCAATGTGATGTCGGGCCTGCTCACGCCCTCGCAGGGCACGGTGCTGTTCGATGGCCGCGACGTGACGCAAGACTCGCCCCAGGCGCGCAATATTGCCCAGGTGTTTCAGTTCCCGGTGATTTACGACACCATGACGGTGGCCGAAAACCTGGCGTTCCCTTTGCGCAACCGCCAGTGGGCGGCGGACAAAATCAAACAGCGTGTCGGTCAGATTGCCGAGATGCTGGAAATGAGTGGCCAGTTGAATCAGCGCGCAGCCGGTTTGTCGGCGGACGCCAAGCAAAAAATATCCCTGGGCCGTGGCTTGGTGCGCCCTGACGTGTCAGCCGTGTTGTTTGACGAGCCTTTGACCGTGATCGATCCGCATCTGAAGTGGCAGCTGCGTCGCAAGCTCAAACAAATTCACCACGAACTCAAGCTGACCTTGATTTACGTGACCCATGACCAAGTCGAAGCTTTAACTTTTGCCGAGCATGTGGTGGTCATGACCCGAGGTCGCGCTGTGCAAGTGGGCTCACCGGCCGATTTGTTTGAGCGACCCAGCCATACTTTTGTAGGCCACTTCATCGGTTCACCGGGCATGAATTTCATCCATGCGCAGGTCACCCGCGATGCCTTGCTTGTGGGCTCGCAAGCCCTCTCGCTGCCGACGGCGTTGCAGCTTCCTGCAGGCGAGATTCAATTGGGCATAAGGCCGGAATATGTGACGCTTGCGCAGACGCCCACTGCGGGGTCTTTGCCCATGGTGGTGACGCAGGTGCAAGATGTGGGCACGCATTTCATTGTCACCGCCGCGCATGAGGGGCAAAGAATCAAAGCCCGATTGTCTGCCGATGCGGCCCTTTCTCTAGGTGCCTTGGCCAAGGGCCAGGTCATGTGGTTTCAGGTGTTGGGCGCGCACACTTGTTTTTACAAAAATGAGGAGATCGTGGCATGAGTACGACCACCAAGCCGGTCAACCAAAAGGCCTGGTTCTTGATTTTGCCGGTGCTGTTGTGCGTGGCGTTTTCGGCCATCCTGCCTTTGATGGTGGTGGTCAATTACTCGGTGCAAGACATCATCTCGCCTGAACGGCGCGTGTTTGTGGGCACCGAGTGGTTTGTCGCCATCATGCGCGACGAAGAACTGCACGGCGCTTTGCTGCGCCAATTGATTTACTCCTTCTCGGTGCTGGCGGTGGAGTTGCCTCTGGGTGTTGCGCTGGCGCTGTCCATGCCCGCGACGGGCTGGAAATCGTCTGCGGTGTTGGTCATCGTCTCGCTGTCCTTGTTGATCCCGTGGAACGTGGTGGGCACGATTTGGCAAATTTTTGGCCGCACCGACATTGGCCTCATGGGCGCGGCCCTGCAAGGCATGGGCATTGCTTACAACTACACCGGCAACGCCAGCCACGCCTGGCTGACC
>Ga0209084_1001579_pt1 | contig 18841 bp, 27 predicted proteins | sample C_130820_MF_Meta_FD_187309 | JGI IMG/M metagenome (GOLD analysis project Ga0209084, IMG submission 187309) | Freshwater microbial communities from Lake Croche, Canada to study carbon cycling - C_130820_MF_MetaG (SPAdes) (version 2) | ecosystem: Environmental > Aquatic > Freshwater > Lake...
GGACTAGCGCAAGCGTACCGGCAGTGGTAACCGTCGAAGCGGTGACCGTCAGTGCTTGTGAAGTCGCTGACGCAACAGTAGTCGCCGCAGTTAGGGAAGAACCCGTGTACTGCAACTGACCGCCCGACGCAACTTGGAAAACGTCCGTGCCAATGGGAAGAACTTGACCAACGCTTAGACCGGAAACCGTCAAGGTCGTGGTGCCAGTGCCCGAAACATAGGTAGCTGAAGAGCTAATCTGCGTGTCAGGAACCAGATTCAAAACCCGGAAGTTACCAGCGGTAGTAGCCAAAGCAACCACAGCGCCCGACGAGTTGCCCGTAGAAGCGCTACCAGTCAGGGTGTTACCAGCCATGTTTGCGCCAACGTTCAGGATGGAACCCGAAGCAATGACAGCAGAACCAGCAGCAGCAGTGACCGCAACACGCATAACCATGTCAGGATCATCAGCAACGATAGCTGTAATGTCACCAGCCAGAACGCTGCCAGGGTAGTACTGCGACCACAGACGTTGTTTAGTCGTCGGGTTTGTGTAGTAGCAACCCAGGAACACGCCAACCGTGGGGGTGGCAATCGTGTTGGCAATGCTTGCGACAAAGCCACTGGCGATATTAACGAAATCACCGTAATAAAGGGCAGTTCCGTAGTTGTAGGCAATCGGGATGTTGCGGGTTGAACCAGCAAACACCTGACCACCGATTAGGTTTACGGGCCTGAACCCGTATGCGGCATCAATCGTGGGATAAGCCATTTAAGACTCCTAAGTTAAGTACCTTTGCCAAAACTCACCTTGCTGCTTCGCTCTTTGAAGAGCGGCATACGAGGGTCATTTTCACGCATGAAGTTGTTGTCAATCGAGTTCATCTGGGTATCAGACTGCTGCTGGTAGTATGCAGCGCGCTGTTCCATAAACTCTTTCGGAATTTTGCAAAGCATGAGTCCACCGACCTCAACACTGTCAGGATAACGCCCGCGAGCGCTAGCCATAATGCCAAGTTCAGGGTGATCAACTGCTTTGACGGGTTCCCAACCTTCGCGGAGCTTGCCGGAAATGTTCATGGGATCATCAGTACCTAGCGTACTAACACGAACCCATCGGAAGTCATAACCCGGAATAGGGTGAGGACTAGGAAGCTTCTCTGGAGGTGCCCAGCTTTTAGGGCGCTCAAAGACAGCACGGGTTTCAAGTTCACGGGAGGTACGAGTATCAGCCATTCTGTTTCCTTAAGTCTGCCGCAACCTGCTTAGCGTAAAGTTCGATAGGAACCCCAAGCCGCTTGGCGATGTTTACCTGTGTCTGAGTCAGCACGATTTTGCGCGGTGCTGTACTCCGTGTGGCCGGAGCCACAACATTCGTCTTTCGACGCGGTTTATCCGCTTGCTCCTGCTCCTCGATCTGATCGGGGAACACTTGCTGCATACGAGAATTTATCTTCTCGTAGTATTCGTTACTTGTAGGGTCGATGCCCTGCTTGACCAACTTCTGATGCAACCCCAGCGCAAAGCTGGTCATTTCGTCGTCTGAGCCGAACCACCGGTTAGCTTGTTGCCAAGCCACCGCTTTGTCGTCAACATCAACTGCTGGGGCGGATGTACGAGGTTTTACCTCATAAGTCTCTTCTTGTAAAGGGGGTAACGTAAAATTGTTTATACGTTCCGCTTTTAGCGTAGCCTCCGTCATCTTTTTAGTGCTAGAAACAACAGCATCGGCGTCACCAGACTCATATGCAGTCTTGTACACACGTTCTGCTTGCGCTAGTTCTTCCGTCGCAGCCATCTTGGCTTGCTCCAGAATAGCTTCTTGGTTCTTAGCTACCGTACCTTTAAGGCTACCAATCTCCTTGACAAGCCGCTGAGCTACTTGCTCAAGCTCTTGTTTCTCGCGCAAAGCTGTTTCTTTGGCCCGACGCTCATCGTGGTAGCCCTTGTTGAAGTGCTGGATACGCTTGCGAACCTTGTCCGAATACGCGCCAAGCTCTTCGTCTGTCACATCTGCCGGAGCTTCGGAAACCTTGCGGTCCCTGTCTTTAGTAGGCGTGTCATCTTTGACTTCAATCTCAAACGTCTCCTTGGATTCGTTTACAGACTTCGGATCATCAGCTACTTCTTGCTCATCCGGAAATTTAAACTCTGCCATGATTGCTCCTTATGCGCGGCTGATGCCACGCGGGTCTTCAACGATTGCCTCAACCGAGTCATCATTGATGATGCGGAACTCCCGCCCATGAATCTTCACCCGAGTGCCTGAGTTAGGACGCACCAGAACGAAATCTCCAACCTTGCAAGAAGGCCCACTAGGAAAGCGTGTTTTATCGCCATAGCAGTCTGGCCCCATCTTTACTACGAACAACACAGGAGACAACACTTCTTCAAAGTGCATCGTCTGTCCTGACTTGACCAACCCGCTGTCGTATTTCTCTTCCGTCTCAGGGATGACACAGAGGAGGTGGTAAGTTGCGGGTTCCGGTAGCTGTCGCGCCTTGTCCGTGGTTACTTCTGGCAAGTTTTCCGGGATGTTAAGTTTCGTCGTCATCATTTTCAAGTTTCCGCACGAGGTCAGATACACAAAGTTGTGCGAAGGAAAGACCCCGGATTTCCCCCACCAACTGCCTGTAATCTTCAAAAGATTTTGCAGCGCCATCTGCTAGCGCAAGGGCAAGGCTATCTTGCCGCTCCGAAAATTGCTTCCTAAGATACTCTAGGTATTTATCCATCATTGACCGCCTTTAGGTTGCTGACGCATCTGATGCTGCTGATCAGTAAGCTGCTTGATCATGTCAGCCTTGATCTTGTCATTGGCTTGCTGCCGTTGTGCAGCGATACGTTGAGCTTCTGATTGCGACTGCGCTGCAATCCTTGACTGCTCAAGCTGAAGTTTTGCCTGACCAAGCTGGTTATCCGCTTGATCTTTCTGCTGTTTGCGCTGCACTTCGGACTGCTTGATCTGAATCTCGGCTTGCTGAAGCTGGAACATGGGGTCTTGTTGCTGCTGTTGCGCTTGCTGCTGTGCAGCTTGCTGCTGGTTAATCTGCGTAAGCTGTTTACCCGCGTCTGCAACGAGACGAGACAACTCAACTTCAATCTGTTCCGGCAACTCTTGATCAGGTTCAGGCAACGGCGCACCAAGCTGCTCTTCGATCTTCTTGCGATAACTAAACGCAAGGTGTTCAGCTATGTGCGCCATTAGCGCCGCCATGATCGGCTGGCCTTGCGGGTTCTGTCCAATCGTCTGCGCAATCATCGGGTCTTGCATGAATGACTGGTGGGTCGTGATATGCGCGTCGTGATCTTGGTAGATGAACGCTTTCATCGGCTTGCCAACCAGAGCGGCCATGTTCTCGCTTACCGGGTCGCGGGGCTTCTGATCCTCCTCAACCGGGATGATCTTGTCAGCATTCTTGATACCAATGACCTCAATCATCTGGCGATGCAAGTGCGGCAAGTCATAAATCTGCGGGGCCATCTGTGCCATCTGCAACACCGCTTGATACTGCACGACACGCTGAGCCATAGTGCTGCTGTTAGGATCACTAACAGGCACCACATTCACCATCGCGTAGTCTTTCTGACGCGCCCGCGCTTCTCCCGTATCAGGCTCATACGTGTACTCAGTCGGCGCGTAGTCTGCAATGATCTCTTTCAGGAGCTTGAACTCCTGCTTCATCGCGTAGTGAACCCGCGACTGCACCGCAGCCATCGGCTTGAGCGTCCGCTCCAACAGTGCTAACGTCGTACCGACAGGTGCTTGCGCACTCATGTCGCTGATGTTCATGTCACTTATCGCACCCAGCCGCCGACCCTCTTCAGTGATCTGCTGCAACAGCGCCATCAACACCTGACTAGGTTCTTTGTACGGCAACGGCATGATGTTGTCGCGCACTGCGCCACTGGGAACGTCTACATCCCGCCATTCACCCGGTGCAATCGGCGTGTCGTCTCCCTTGATCCGCAAGCCCCGGCTCTTCAGTCCACCCGGCAGGTTAGACAGAGTGCCTGCATCCACAAGCTGACGAATGATCGAAGTACCTGCGCGGGCGTAGCCACCAATGATGTGAATCAGTCCAAGCCCGTAGAACCCAAAGCCAGGGACGTACACATAATGCACAAAGTGCTGACGCTTAAGACGCAGTTCATCATCGGGATTCCAATTGCGACGAATGGCAAGAACCGTCTGCGTCCCACGCTCAATAGTGACAACGTAAGGCTTAGCTAATTCATCTCTCTCATCATCGTCTTCCCCCTCCTCGTCCTCGTTATCAATGTCAATCCCCACTGCACCATCAATGATCAGGTCAGCATGAATTTCATAGACAGCGTAGCGGTCGTCGTCAGTGAGAGAGTACCCGCTGTCTTCAGCTTTCTTCTTCTCGATGTCAGTGTGAAACGCTTCCGGTTCACCAAGATCACAGTCGGTGTAGAACCCGCTAGCCTGCAACTTCTTGATGTCGTTCTTTGTCTTACGCATGATGTGGGTCACGCGCTCAGCCGTCTCAATGTGAGACGCGCCATAAGGAACAATTACATCTTCAGCAGGGATGTAGATCGACACTTGCCGACCCAAACTCGGGTCGTAGTAGACCTTCTTGAACGCAGAACCAGCCAGCCCCAAGCTGTACAACATCCGCTCGTGCTCTGGACGATACTCAACCATCACCTCAGTAAGCTGATAGTTCATGTCCTCGGCAACGCGATTCGCAATCTCTTCTTTCTCCTTGGTCGCCTTACCGATAATCTTCGCCCTTACTGGACCGGCAGCGGGGAAAGTTTCCGACATAGACTCAGCTTGGAAGCGAATTGCAGCTTCAGCAAGCACTGTGGAGTACACGCCACACGCGCCGTTCCACGGTTCTGTGCGTTCCTCGTACTTGAAACCAAGCACATCCATACCTTTTACATAGGTATCAGCCCAGTCTTTACGTGCATTTACGTCTGCTTCAACGAGGTCGATAAGCTCCGAAGCGAGGGACTGAAGGTCACCTGTGCTTAGAAATTCAGCAAGGTTAGCATCAAAATCATCAATGCCTTCGTTCTCTTCCTCTAGATCATCCCCATGCTCAATAGTCACCTCGACGCCACCGTCTGCAAGCTGGACTACATCAGGGTTCTCAATCTCAATAGCTAAGGCTAAGTCACCGTCATCTTCCGGGTCGAAGGGAGTAGCTCTTTTGTCAAAGTTCGTAGCCATGTGCGGTCCTTGGGTTAGTAGTACGCATTTCTATGCGTACTTTTAAAATACCTGATGTCTTCTATCTCGTCAGACGGCAGTGTTATGAACCCGCCCTGACGGTAGCGCATGAGTGCCATAACCGTGGAGTCAACCAAGTCGTCGTTACTAGCAAACGGAAAGCCAGCTATCTCTTCAACAACCTCTTCCGCCCACCGTGTCTGTGGCACCCATACCAATCCAGACGCAATAATATCAGCTACTGAGTTTAACCGTGCTAACTTATCACCAGACCCACGGTGCGGGGTGTACTCCTGCACCATCACTCCCATGCGTCTCAACTCCTGATACAGAGCCGCCCCGTTAGACTTCTTCTCCACGATGAACGCATCAGGTTCCCAGTACTTGTACTCTTCAAGAGACAGCTTCTTTAGCTCTGGGAACTCGATGCGCTTCTTTATGGAGTTGAGCAGGATGATGTTGTGCGCCTTGGTTTCTTCGTTGAAGAACACACCCCAAGTTGTTATAGCAGTAAAGTCCGCTCGGTTATGGGACTCAGCAGCGGCGTCCAGAGACATGATGATGTACTCGCACTTAGGCGGTTCCTCACGTTCCCATGTGTTCCACCACTCCCGCTTGACAACCGACGCTTCCTCAGATGTGGGGTCTTGTTGATACTGGGCGTTCCACTGGAACAACGGCATCGAAGCCTTTGTTCGCAGTAGCGCAGGCATGTCGTAGAACTCAGGCCACAACGCTTTCTGGGTAATCTTTTTTGTTACCTTGTCCTCGATGTCCAGAATTGCCGGAAACTCGATGACCTCATATTTATCTGAGCCTTCGTTCAGGCCCATGTCCTTAACCACTCGCCCAGTCAAATCATCTAAGTGCCACCGGGTCTGGATAATCGCAACGCGCCCACCCGGCATCAAGCGAGTCCGCGCACCGTAAGTAAACCACTCGTAGGCTTTCTCAAACACTGCAAAGTTTCCGTTGATAATGTCCTGCTCATTATGCGGATCATCTACCAGCAGTAAGTCTGCACCTCGACCGGCAAGAGCGGAGCCAACGCCACACGCATAGTACTCACCGCCCACGTTTGTGTTCCAACGCCCCGCGCTTTTTGAGTCCGCAGCTAGCTGAACAGTGGGGAAAATGAGCTTGTACTCCTCGGTTGCTATGATATTACGCACTTTTCTACCAAAATCCACCGCCAAATCGGTGGTGTGCGACACCATCAGAACCTTCTTTGTGGGGTATTTACCCAAGAACCAAGCCGGAAAATAGATGGAAACAAGCTGGGATTTGCCATGCCGAGGCGGTATATTGACGCAGATTCTGTCTTTTTTACCCTCGGCAATGTCCATAAGCTGGTCTGCCAGGATGCGGTGATGCTTGCCAACCTTGTAATCGGGCTGCATGTGCTTGCAGAACTCGATCAAGTCCATGTGACACGCGGCAGCGTGTTGTCTTTTGGCTATAGCATCTGCAATCTGCGTGATCTCGTGCTGTTCCTGCGGGTCGAACTGATCTATATGAGCTACTAAAAGCTCAATGTCTTCCGGTGTCAGGTCCGCGTCGATCACGCAGGTTCTTTCTCTTCGGTTACCACAATGTCATCGCTCCGCTCCTCGTCCATACTCAAGCCCAACTCGTCATCGAGGTTGTCAAGAATCGACTTCGGGCTAGGCAGGGGCGTTATATCCTCCACGATCTCCATCTTGCTGCGCAGTCTGTTGAGTTTTTCACGCAGAGACAGCTTCAACTCGTCCGTAGACTGGTGAGTGATCGTCACTTCTGACCGTTCAGTGAATAGCCCAACGTCAGAAATCTTCCCAAGTAGCTCTAAAGCCCGCAATCGGACCCGTGCATCGGGGTTAGCCGTCTCCAAGATGAGCTTGTTCGTCACCAAATGGCGGATTTGCGTAGCATTACGCACCACCGACTGGCCGAATTCCGTAAGTAAGCTGTTAACTTCTAATAGGACAACAGCAGGGAGCGAAGAAAGCTTCGTCGTGCTAATAGATGCACTAGTTTTGGCTTCGTCAGCGGCAAAAGACTCGACAATTGAGGCGACAAGTACGTCGTCGTCCGCAGTGGAGTCGCTTTCTACCAGCTTTTCGGGGTCTATCCCGTTGTCTATCAGGAAGTCAATTGTCTTTGCAGCCGCTGCTACGCGCTCGGGCAGGGGGCCAGGGATGAAATCCTCTGACGGCAGGGGTTCCCCAAAGTCGGGGTTGCAAACAATCGCCATGTGGTGTTCCTACGCAAATGAAAGACGATGTGTCTTCATTGAAGCAGTAAAGGTAACACACAAAAATAGAAATAGCAAGGGGGTAAGTAAAATTAGCCCTTTACAGGGTAAAAAAATATGGGGGGGTGTTTTCTGTGGGAAAAACATAGGGGGTGGGTCTGAAGATTGGAAAAGTGATGGGGGGGTGGGGCTAAGAAACCAAAAAATGAGGTGGGCCTTGTGCGGAGTAGTAGCCTTGCGGCTACCCCCGGAGTCCCAACATCGTATGGGGGGGATGGGGTAGGGTAGGGTCGCCATACCCTCGAATGCGTTTTCATGCCATCCGGCGCGCCATCTGTTATCAGCGTGATAACAAAATAAACCGTGCTTATCCATTGCAAACCATGCCAGATGATGCAACAATCTGTTTCATGGTCAACGCATCATATTGATGCACACCATATTCCTTGAAAGGGAATGTATCATGGCTAAGTTCATCAAGAATGCAGTGGTTCGAACCTTCACCGATGCCAGCGCAGTGCTCATGTCGGAAGCACTGAAGGCAACCGTTGCGGTTGGCAACGCCGAAAAGAAGGCCACGAACAAGTGGAAGGTAATGGCGGAACTGATGTTCAGCGAGGGCTGGACATTCACCGACATAAATCCCGAAACCAAGAATGACGCGACGAAGACGAATCGCGAATCGATTCGGGCGCAGTTCATTGAACAATGGCCTAGTGTGAAAGAAAAGGCTAACCTGCTGTTGACGGGCAAAGCACTGAAAGCACTGAGCGAAGCGGCAAAAGAGAAAAACCGCGATATCCGCCAATCGTTCGGCCCTCTTTTCAAGAATATTGAAAAGTACCTGAAAGAACTTGAGGGCATCGAGACCGTTAAAATCGAGGATACAGACGGGAAAAAGCTCCACAAGATGATCGAGACCGCAGTGGTCTACGCTCAGGGTCTGGAAGCTCCGAGCGCGCAGTTAGCTAAACTGCTGGATATCATCAAGGTCTTGAAGACTGCTCAGGGTATGATCGACCTGAGCTAAGCAAACAAGGGCTTGTTATCAACGTGATAACAAGCCCGCAACAATCAACTAAAGGAAAATATCATGAACAGAACCACTGCTACCGTCGCCCATTCTGTAGTCCAGAGCAAGACCATCTGGACAAAAATTCAGGACCGGAAAGAACGGACCGTCTGGAATGCTATGATGATGGCGGAACAAGACGACAATACTTCGAACAAGGAAAAGGTTCAGATGATAATCGACGCAGTGCAGCAAGCACTGAAGGAAGAAAAAATCGCATTCGGTGCGATGCAAACCCTGGACCGTTTCGATCTGCTGTAACAATCCCGCAAGACAGAGCCCGCCGAAAGGCGGGTTTTTTTTCGCCTGGATTTTTTTGGTCTCGGAAAATCCGAGGCCATCTATGCCAGTTCTCAGAGCAGCGTGGCGCATCGAGGCTGTGTTATCAACTTGATAACAAGCGAAGAACTTTGCCGTACAGTGTAGTTAAAATTTAGTTCGCGGACGTCGTGCGTAGACTTTGCCGTACTTTATAGTGTTCGAAGAACTTTAGAACTTTATAAAGTTCCTGGGTCGTGGATATGCAGTAAAGTGCAGCGCAGGATAATGCCAGTTCTCAGAGCAGCGTGGCGCATCGGCCTGTTATCAAGCTGATAACAAAAAAATCATCTGGCTAAATGGTTAGCCAGATAAATAAGTTAAAGTACGATAGCACAGTGAAGAACTACGCTGTACTTACCACCAAAAGACAGTTATAAAGTTCTTAAAGTTCCTGGCCTAGTAGAACTTTTGGATCGGTATCGGGATGTATGCAGGAGCAGCAGACTTTACCGCCGTGTGCGGTACTTATCCCTGTAAATAATGTATTACTTTTAAGAACTATATATAACTTTATAAAGTTCTATAGTGTAGGAAAGTTCTTGGGGTTTTCGGGATTGGCCGGATTCTAAAACGACTTTTTTCGCGGGGCCTCTGCGCGAGTCCGCATCACCGCTCTGCTTTTCCCGAACAGCCAAAAGCAGACCCAAAAGCTCAAAAACCCTCATAACTTTCGAACCTTTTTTACTTTGTTGTTGTGAATCAAGGACTTACGTTTTCACCCCCCTCTACACACTGCCAAACTTTGCCGTACTTTTTGGATCGGAACTAAATAAATTTAGTTCGCGGACGTCGTGCGTAGATTTTATAGTGTTCACGAGCGAACGCCCAGACAGTGGAGAACATTGAAGTACATTGAAGTACATTGAAGTACATCGACGAACATTCCCAAACGTACCCCGAACACCACTGAACTCTATCCGGCTTTGCCGGACACCATCGAACACTACAAGAACTTCATCCACTTCTGTAAACATTGACAAACCCCGCTATCTGTGATATACTGGGTGCTGTTGTAGCGATAGAGGAACGGAAAGAAAAACAGCGAGGGAAAGACCGTGCCGGTCGGCCACCGGCAAATTTGTTGTTATCAACCTGATAACAAAACCCAGGAGCATTACCATGACCGAGAACACCACTGCCAAGCCCGCTTCCACACTTGCCCAGACCAGCGAACTGCTGGGCTACATCGTATCCCAACCCGTAAAGACCGAGGCGTACATGCACAGCCGCAAGCACACGATGGAGGATGGCAGCATCCTGAAAGATACCCGTCGTCAACAGCCCTTCGGCAAGCTGTATGGCGGGCTGTACGCGCTGTAGAAACCCGGCACAGCCGGGACAACAAGCACTCTGTTATCAACCTGATAACAAAACCTAGGAAGACCACCATGACCAAGATGCACATCCACACCAACCGCCAGCCGCGCCCACTGCTGTCGTTCTGCGAGCTTACGCTCAAAGAGCAAGGCAACTTCGACTATGTCGAAGACCCCGCCACGGACGGCATGAACCGCTTCGTGCGGTACAGAGGATGGGTGTACGACACGCAAGACATGCTGTCGGTGAGGCACGAACATCTCAACACAGATTCAGACTTTATTCACCCGCTCACCGAGTGGGACGGCTACGACTCAGATTCTGCCTTCAGCGGCACACTGCTGAAGTACACGGACAACTACGAGCGCGTCATCATGGCGCGGTACACATGTTAAAAGAAGAAGGCGAAGACCCGGTACACATGCTGAAAGAAGAAGGCGAAGACCCGGTACACATGCTGAAAGAAGAAGGCGAAGACCTTCTCCTGCAAGACGAATGCAGGAAGCTGTCGGTCTGGCTCAGCACCAGACTGGCTGACTACCGCTCTGTTATCAACCTGATAACACAACCAAGGACTAAAACCATGAAATATTACGTCACCATAGAAGCAACCATCCGCAAGACCTACGAGGTCGAGGCCGACAGCAAGGAAGAAGCCACCGAGGCGGCAACCGAGATGTTCAGTGCGCTGGAGGATGGCACGCCCGAGTACTACACCCAAGAAGTTCTTGGTGTCGATGCCGAAAGCGACGGTTTTTGGAACGTCGATGACGAGCAAGAAGAAGAGATCGACAATACTTTGAACGGCGGCATTTTCCCATGAAGAAGATAACCAAAGAGCAGTGGAAGCAGTGGGCCAAGTGGCGCGGGGAGGGTGACGCTGCGCGGAAAGCCTGCAACCGCCTGCTGTTGACCCGGAAATTGTCCGAGGACTTTGTCTTCGACCCTGCGAAAGTGCGGTTGGAGTTCGGAGGCTTCACTGCGCCGAAAACGCTGAGCTTAGCCTGGGCGGATCGGGTTCTCGCGTCTACGGCTAACGTCTGTTATCAACTTGATAACACAACCGAGGAAGAGAAGGAGTAACAACATGAAGACCGCAGAGATTTTTGCCATTAGGTGCGCCCTTGCCGACTTGATCGGTGCGTACCAAGCCTATAAGCAGGGGGATATACACGCCCACGATTGGAGGTCGCACGGGCAGTCGATTGATGAGTTGTCCGAGGTACTGAAGAACCAGATCGGCAGCGAAGCCTTCGATGAGTTGGGCTTAGGGCTTGGCGAAGACGAGGAAGAAGACGAGGAAGAAGACTTGGAAGAGATCGACATCACGCTGAACGGCGGAATCGATAGTATAAACGAATAAGGGAAAAGAAATGACAGAAGTTGAGAAGCTAAAGGAAGAGTATGCCCGCTGCCTGCGGGCCTTCCATCAAGACCCTAACCCACGGCTGGGGGCAGCATTGATCCAGATCGCCGCTGCGATAAGAGCAGCCGAGCGTACCCATCATAAACAGGAAAGTGTGTAACGTGAAAACAAACTACTATGTGGAAGCCACCGACACCTTCGGTGGCGAGGCAAACTATAGCTGGGTGCGTCGGTACGAGCTACCCATGCCAGAGAACGCGACACGCTTAAGCATCGTTCGCGCAGCGAAGAAGGTGATGGGATGGAACGGTAGACCGTGCGTGACGACGGAGCAGGCCGACGTTATCGAACTGCGTATGATCGGCGCGTGTTATGTGGCCTTCATCATGCAGCAGTGCCCGCAAGTACAGTTACCTTAAATCGCCGATTTGCGGTAACCCCGAGGTTTGTTATCAACCTGATAACAAACCATCACAACCCAAGGACTAGAACCATGAACGAGAACATGCCCGACGAAGAGATGCTGGCTGAAGCGGAGGAGATGATCCGCGCCGATGCGGCGAGCAAGGGGGTCATTCAAGCGTTGAACGACGCGCAGATATCTGCCGTGACGACGGTGCGAGTGCTTGCGCATCTACTGGTGTACACCGCGCTTTCAATGAAGATACCCAAGCTCAGCCTGTTCCTGGGCCTGGAAGGATGCTATGACATCTTAAAGGAAGAACAGTTTCCTGACCTCGGCCCATCCGATCTTAATTAAACGCTGACTTTACCGTCACCTGCCGTCACCCAACACCATCTACCACCCCTAACCCGGAGCGCCGCTACGCTGCTAGGCCGCTCTCAAACCCCGGAGTCCCACAATGCCAGTTCCCCATGACCCATGCGCTAGCCGCCAGCTAGCCGCCAACCAACGCCGCACCCGCGATCTCGCGGACAGGCTCTTCAACGTCATCGTGTACTTCTTCTGCGCGCTAGTGCTCATCCTCGATCTGATGTATTGGCGTCCGTGAAGATGCGTGAAAAGACGCGAGGAGTTGTAAACATTGACAAACCCGGTTATCTATGCTATACTGGGTGCTGTTGTATCGTAGTTAGTGAGTGAATGTACCTGCCGCTGGTCAGCCACCAGCAATGTAGTTTTGTTATCAAGTTGATAACACGAAAGGCGAGCCATGAACGCAATCGTAGATACCACCACCGAAGAGACCTTCGAGGTCGCAGCCCCCTGCATCGCTTCGTCAGCGGTTTATGCTGATCTCAGCATCAGCGTCTGGACGGGCATCAAGCTCGACAAGGCGGCAACCCGCCAGACCCTGACCGCCAACGGTGCGGATTCAGAGATGGGCAACTTCCGCAAGAAGTTGTTAGGGGACTGCGCCGAATTGACTGCAGTCCAGAAGTATGCGGCTAACACCCGCAATTGGCACTACGGTTCGTCAATGCCGTGGGGCATGATGGGCCAGCGGCTGCTGCCGACAACGATCCTGCCGGATTACATTTACCAGATCACGGAGCACGAGCGCGAGTTCGGCCGTCTGGTTAACGACTTCCTGGGTGTGTATGAATGGGCGCAGACCTCCGCTCAGGCTAAGCTCAGCGGGCTGTGGAACGCGGACGACTACCCGTCTGTCGAGTCGCTGCGCACGAAGTTCAAGTTCTATCATGCTCAGATAAAAATTCCCGAAGATAGCACTGACTGGCGGCTCAAGGTCGGGGCTGACACGCAGCAGTACCTGAAAGAACAGTACCGCAAGCACTACGCGGAGCAGTTGCACAACGCGATGGGCGATGTGTGGCAGCGTACTTATGATGCGCTGGCAAAGATGTCGGAGAAGCTCGACTACAAGTCAAGCGAGGACAAGGATACCCGGAAGATTTTCCGTGACTCGCTGGTCGGCAACGTGCATGACATGCTTGGCCTGTTGGTCAAGTTCAACATCACCGGCGATGCCAAGATGGAGGCTATGCGTATCCAGCTTGAGGATGCGATGACCGGCGTGAGTGCGGACGCACTGCGCGAGGACGATGTGTTCCGCTTGGATACTAAGAAGAAGATCGACGCGATCCGTTCGTCGATGACTTGGTAAGTTGGACACTGTAGTACCGCCCCCGGTCGGTCACCGGGAATTTGAATTCTGTTATCAAGTTGATAACACTCTAAGAAAGTAATGATCATGGCTAACGCTGCTGCAAACCTGTACGACCTGTCCCTGTCCGAGGCGAAGTCCCTCATCCGCGTAAGCGGTAACAACGCTGTGATGCTACAAGGGCACATGGGGTCGGGCAAGTCCTCGATGTTGCGGGTGCTGGCGAAGGAGATGCCCAAGCACACGGCTTGCTACTTCGATTGCACGACCAAAGACCTGGGCGATATCACCATCCCTCAGTTGCAGACGATTGACGGTGCGGGCTTCGTGCGGTATGTGACTAACGAAGAACTCGGTATGCATCTGGCGAACCCAATCATCCTTATGGTGGATGAGTACGGCAAGGCCAACAAGGCTGTGCAGAACGCGATGCTCCGGCTCCTGCTGGAGGGCAAGATCGGATCGTATGCACTGCATCGGGACAGTATTAGGTTCGCAACCACTAACAAGGGCTCCGAGGGTGTCGGTGACTTGTTGCCTCCCCATGCCCGCAATCGGATGACGATCATCCACACCCGTAAGTCTACCAACGTAGAGTGGATCGAGGACTTCGCTATCGACGCCGAGATCGACCATGCCCTGATCTCATGGGTCACCGACAACCCGCAACTGTTCAACTCCTTTGAGGATCATCGCGACCCGGAAGAGAATCAGTACATCTACCACCCCGGTGCTCCTGCCCGCACCTCGTTCGTCACGCCCCGCTCGTTGGAGATTGCGTCGCATTGGCTGAAGCAGCGTGGAGGTTTGAGCAGCAAGGTTCTTACCGCTGCATTGATCGGTGCTATCGGCGAGCGCGGTGCGTCTGACCTCAACGCTTACGTCAACGTGGCTGATCAGTTGCCCACATTGCAGAGCATAAAGACTGACCCTATGAATGCCAAGCTGCCGACTTCCCCGTCAGCCCGCTGCATGGTTGTGCATAGGACGCTGGCCTGCATCGAGCGGTCATGGATGGATGCGTGGATGGACTACATGGCGCGGCTCGACAAGGAGTCACAGAATATGTTTGCCATGCAGACCCGCCGCCCCACGTACAGCAAGCAGACCGAGGTGATGACCAACCGCAAGTTTACGTCATGGTGCCTCGCCAACAACTACGTCTTCACGCCAGACGTTAAGTAAAGTTCGACTCCCCTCACGGGGGGTTATCAAGTTGATAACAGGAGAATAAGTTATGTTGATGATTGGTAAACAACTCACCGAAGAGCAGCGCTTGACCCGCGCTCTGTCTGACATCATTGGCTCGACGGACTACGCGGACATGCCGGGTATCCTGATGCTCGGGGCGATGGAGATCGTGGAGCATGGTGCGCGTGGTGTAACTACCGCTGCCACAAACGGGTTGGATACGTGGTTCTCCCGTAAGTTTGTTGGTGACTTGAACGACGCGGAGCTTCGCTTCCTCATCCTGCATGAGTCATACCATGTGGTGTACCGCCACCTGACTACGTACACAGCGATGTACGAGCTTGACCCCCAGTGCGCGAACATGGCATGTGACTACGTCATCAACATCAAGCTGTTCGATTACGACGCGCAGACAGCGAAGCGAGGGTTTATCACTATGCCCAAGGTCGGGCTGATGGACGTAAAGTACCGGGGCATGGACAGCGCCGAGGTGTTCAAGCTGCTAAGAGAAGAGAAGGATCAGCAGCAACAGCCGGGGCAACCAGGGCAACCAGGGCAAGGTCAGGGCACGGGGCAACCCGCCCCAGGGAAGCCCGCACCGGGGCAAGTCGGTGAACATGGCGGCATGGATCAGCATGATTGGGAGGGTGCGCAGTCCATGACCGAGGGTGAGAAGAAGGAGATCGACCGGCAGGTAGACGAGGCGTTGCGTCAGGGCGCACTGCTTGCATCGAAGGTCGGCAGTGGTGGGTCGCGGCAGTTCGATGCGTTGTTACAGTGCAAGATAGACTGGCGTGAAGTACTGCGCGAGTTCGTGTCTACTACCTGCACGGGGTCGGACTACAGTACGTGGCGCAGGCCGAACCGTAGGTTCATCGGCATGAACATCTACCTGCCGAGTGGGGTGAGTGAGGCGGTCGGTGAGTTGGTGATTGCTATCGACACATCGGGTTCGATAGGCGGCAAGGAGTTGCAGATATTCTTGAGTGAGGTGCGTGGTATCTGCGAGGCGGTCAAGCCCAGTGCAGTGCGTATCTTGTATTGGGATACCGAGGTGTGCCGCGCCGAGTACTACGCACAGGAAGAACTTGACAAGTTGGTTACCTCGACCAAGCCCGCTGGTGGTGGGGGTACGATAGTTGAGTGTGTGCCCGCATACATGACCAAGCACAGCATAAAGCCGCAGGCTGTGGTGGTGATCACTGACGGGTATCTGGGTGGTGGATGGGGTACGTGGAATTCACCCGTGCTGTGGTGCGTGGTAAATAACAAGTCAGCCAAGCCCGACGTAGGCAAGGCGGTTCACATGGACTTTGAGTACTAACAACAATCTGTTATCAAGCTGATAACAAAACTGGAGAAGAGAATGTCCGATTCATACGATCACATGCTGGTCAGCAAGCTGTTCAGTTCCAAGGCAGACACGCGCCACATGCTGCCCAAGGATCACCCGAAGGCAGCGTACTACTTCATTGACGATGTGCCTGTCATGCCTCCGTTGTGGGAGTTCTGCAAAGCTATCCGCAAGGTGGTGCCGGGTATCAAGTTCCACGCGAACCCTAACGATCACGCGGTCAGGACTGTGGATATCCCCGGCACTGAAGAGGGTAGGTCTAACCTGTACAAAGAAGTCAGCGCTTACTATCCGAGCGAGGACTACACGCTGGCTGTGCTGGCATTCACCGACACCTTGAGCGTGACCGACTCGGCGGGTGATCAGTTCGTTGTGTGTTCCCGCAAGATCAACAACGCCCGGTACAAGGCAGGCACGGAGCATCGGCATAGGTTGTTCACCGGCAACCTTACTAAGGCAGTGAAGAATGCACTGCCGAATCTGATGCCGTACACGGTCGAGGAGATGGCCGAGGCGGCAGGCCCAGGGTTGTCGACAAACATCTACAGGCTGAAGAACGACGCTGATTCGGCCTTGAGCAACATCGTCAACCCACTTCAGAATCGGGTTGTCCTTGTGCAGGAGTTCATCAACCTGATCGAGCAGGGTGCGAAGTTCGTGACGCCCGCGTTTACTCAAGCTGCGCTGGAGGTTATCGCTGCGCAGAAGAAGGCCAAGGAGTTGAAGGCGCGCAAGTTCAACGCTTACTATGTGTACGTCCGCGTGGTCGGGAGTGAGCAGAGGTTTGAGGTGGTCGAGTACACGGGGCTGGACATGAACTACACGCGCAAGAAAGTGGGTGCGCGACTGTCTGTGCTCGCTGATGCTGTGCCCGAGGACATCATGGGTAAGGTCGCCGCGCTGATGATGATGGACATTGACCACTACGTGCCGGAGGTAGGTAAGCGTGTATCTGAGAAGTCGTTCTGGGTTGAGCGAGACGCATGACGCCTAGCCGCCCGCTGCCGTGGGAGTTGTACCGCATCGCCCGCGTGTGGTTCCTGAAAGACGGTAGCGTAAAAATATTTGACTGGTCGTTGTCTGGCGAGGATGAAACTGTCTATACTTCGTCCGACAACCTGCCCCCGTGGATGATCTCCAAGCTGGCAGTGCTGATGTTGTTTGACCCAGACAAGATCAACGAGGAAATCCCCGGAGTTGGCAGACGCATATCAGCGGCTGTGTTCTGGGTCTACTTCAATGAAGGAGATGATATTGGCAATGACACCCGAACGTCGAGTGAAGAACTCGGTACGTAAGGTGTTGGAGAAGTTGGGGGCGTACTACACCATGCCCGTCACTGGAGGGTTTGGTAACTCAGGTGCCCCCGACTTCATTGTTTGCCTTCGCGGTAAGTTCCTTGGGATCGAATGCAAGGCAGGCAAGAACAAACCAACACCATTACAGGAAAAGAATCTACACCAGATAGAGGATGCTGGTGGGATAGCTTACGTTATCAATGAGGACAACGTAGGTACGTTTGAAAACGATGTTATCAAGTTGATAACACACATTGAACTGGAGAGATAAGATGACTTCACCCCGTCCGTACCATAGAACTTCCAAAGCTTCAAGAGTGCGTAAGTTGTTTCTAACGACAACGCTAACGCCGAGAGAGATAGCAGAAAGGGTTCACACAGACCTGTCCTATGTGTACTCAATCAGATCGCTGATGCCCAAGCCGAAGCCCCCTGCGTTTATCCCCCCTGCCACAATGCCAGTTCTCGGTATCGCGGGGCTTCCCCAAGCCGATACCGTTACCGTGTCGAGCCTGTCGGGTACGCGCCCAGCGATGAACAGCTTTATCCCCGACTACGAACTTGCCGAGGCGATGAGCAAGGTTGAGCAAGAGGCGTTTGAGCGCAAGCGTTTGAAGCAGCAATGGATGATGGTTGCTGTGGTGTGTGTATTCCTCGCCGCCCTGGTTGTCTACGCATCGGCCAAATGATCTCTTATCAGAAGCATACGAAGAAGTCTTTAGCCGAGCGGGTCTTTCACAACCAACCCGCCGCGCCGCAAGAAGCTTGCCCTTACAAAGGGTTTGTCGTCCCTTGTCCCCCTAACAAGCTGTGGTACTTCCCGCCACCGAGAGAGAAGAAGTGAAATACAACCAAGGTGAACCACCCAGCATTGGCTGGTGGCCTACCAGTCCGCATGTAGTACGTTGGTGGGATGGAGAAGCATGGAGTTGGCCTTGCATGGACAGCGACAACGTTCATTGGGCTAAGTACTACAGCGCGAAGATCGACCCGAAGCAAGAGAACATTTGCTGGGCTGAACGCCCGAGTGAATGGCCCGAGAGAAGCAAAACTTGAAAGCAAAGGAACAGTGAAATGTCCACAATGCCAAGCCCCCGCATCCGTAGTATCGACACGGACGCAACCAAACAACACAGTAAGGAGACGGTACGAGTGTTTCAATCTACACCGCTTCAGCACAATGGAACAACACGCAGTTTTCCTAGGACGCTCGACCAAGCGTTTAATAGTGGGGCCGATTATGGTTGCTCTATAATTTACTATAAAAACCATTGGTCATGGGTAGGCCGCGCCAGCGCGTTTGTCATCTGGGTCTTAGCCCTTGCATGGGGAGCAACACTGTGGATTTGAAAGAACAACTAAAGAGAGATGAGGGAGTCGTCAACCATGCGTATCAGGATTCTCTTGGCTTCAC
>Ga0209084_1001580_pt1 | contig 18838 bp, 27 predicted proteins | sample C_130820_MF_Meta_FD_187309 | JGI IMG/M metagenome (GOLD analysis project Ga0209084, IMG submission 187309) | Freshwater microbial communities from Lake Croche, Canada to study carbon cycling - C_130820_MF_MetaG (SPAdes) (version 2) | ecosystem: Environmental > Aquatic > Freshwater > Lake...
TAAGGTTATCTCCTATTCAGAGCATTCAGAGTGATATGGTAGCTCTGATTGCAGTTAGATGAGCGGAATATTTGCATTCATAAGAAATTCATGAGCATGTATAGGTCATGCGCTCACTGCGTTCGCGCGGCGAAGCCGCAATCAGAAGCCCATAAGCCCAGAGCTCCCATTTATACCATCTAATTTTATCTATTTTTATCTCTCCGTGCTATTTACACGCTGAAAATTGAATATTTTTTTTATCTCATCTAAGGTAGAAGATGGCCACTAAGTTTGATATCCCGGCTAATCTAGAGGAATTATATATGGCTAAATCACCAGAAGGTAAAGGTCATGCACCTAGCACTCTTAAATTATATAAGACTTATCTTAATAAAATTGCGAAGCAGGGATATAACACCCCGGATCTGCTTATTAAAAATCAAAAGAAAGTCTTAGAGTTTGTTAAAACTCTTGATGCTAAGTATCAGAAATCTGCTATGACATCAATCTTCTATGCTCTCTCCGGTCATGAGAATAATAAAAAGAACAAAGGTAAGTATCATGAGTTTTACCAAGAACTTAAGAAAGGTGATACTAAGCTACAAGAATATAAGACAAAAAAAGAAACTGATACTAAATAGATATGGATAGTAATGTTGCAGCTGCTCTCGCCATTACTAGTGTTGTTGTATCTGTGGGGGGGTCTGTTCTCGCTGTGGTCAATCATACTAGGTGCAGATCTAACTGCTTTGGTAAGAAGCTAGAAGTATCTTTGGATGTTGAGAAAACTACTCCACCAGGTGAATTAAGAATTAAAGTCCCAGAAGATAAATCTGATGTTAAGGTAGATGTTTAAAGTTGCAATACCATCTTACAAGAGGTCAGATGTTATCATGGATAAAACACTGGCAACACTCAGAAGGGGAAGAGTGGCTCTTAGTGATATTTATATTTTTGTGGTTGATGATGAGCAAGAAGCCTATAAGAAGGCATGCCCAGGATACCAGATTCAAGTCGGCCTTCTGGGCCTAGTGCAACAGAGAGCTTTTATCCAGGGATTTTTTTCTGAACATGATACGATTCTAATGATGGACGATGACATTGAACAAATTTGGAGACCTATTGATTCTAAGACTAAACAAGAGATCACTGATATACCCAGTCTTATATCTGAGATGAAAATAAGAATGATATCTGAGAATGTTTCAATTTGTGGAATATATCCATGCAATAATCTAAAGTTTGCCCTGGGTAACAAGGAAATCACAACAGACTTCAGATATTTGGTAGGGGCTTTCTATCTGATAAAGAATCTCAGAATGCCAGATGTCCAGTTAGATTCATCTGATCCTGCATCTCATGAAGATAAAATAAGAACAATCAAGTATTACCAGAAAGAAAAGAAATGTCTCAGATTTAATTGGGTTCAGATTAAAACCAAATACTTTGGCAAGGGTGGCTTAGATTCTCCTGACCGTCTAACAAAACATAAGTCTGAGGCTGAATCATTGTGTCTCAGATTCCCTGAATATCTCAGATTGCAAAAGTCTAAGAAGCTAACAGATTGTAAGTTCCGGCGCGTTAAGAAGGCCTAAATATATTTAAGAGTAAGTATGTAGATGGAGCCTCTTGATTTAATTAGCAACAATCTTACAGAACTACTTTATGATTTATATCAAAATCTTAAACTAGATGCTAAGAATGATTACCATAAGAAAATTATTACTAAAACAAGAATAACTTTGAGAGACTTAGAAAAAATAAAAAATGAATCTCAGATTACAAAAGACCAGAAAGATGACTGATGCTAAATTCCGGCGAATTAAATCTGAATCCTGATTAGATGAGACAAACTGCATTAGCCGTAGCTCAACTTGCAGGGATTGTTGGTGGATATCTGATAGGATGTCAGATTGGCCATATTATCTTTAAAATATTACATCCAGAATAAAATCTGAGTCAGATAAGATGGAACTAACCCTACATCATGGTGATTGTCTAGAAGTGTTAAAAACAATTCCAGACAAGAGTATTGATTTAATTATCTGCGATTTACCCTACGGGTGTTTAGCTGGTGGTGGTATTACAAAGAAAGAGACAGCAGAGAAATATGGACGCAAAGGAACTGAAGATATATCTGGTTGTGCCTGGGATATTAAGATTGACCTAGAACCCTTCTGGAAAGAAGTCAGGCGTATCAGGCGCTCTGACCATTCACCCTGCATCCACTTCTGCACAACTAAATTTGGCTATGAGATAATCAAAAGTAATGAATCAGAGTTTCGGTATGACCTAGTATGGGATAAGCAGAGGGGGGTCTCTTTCTTATCAGCTAACAAGATGCCCATGAGAAGCCATGAGATGATTTTTATCTTCTCAAAGGCTGGGGCATTCTATGAGCGCAAGGATATTGAAGGGGATTTTAAAGCATATAAAATAGGACAAGGTAAAGCTATACAATATGGTATAGAAACAAAAAGCAGAGCTGGAGAAATTGATGGGGAAGGGAAACGCTGTGTCTTATCTGTAATTCAACACCCAACATCTACTAAGAAAGGAGGACACCCAACAGAGAAGCCTTGTGACCTTTACAGATTTCTGATTGAGAGATACTGCCCTGCAGGGGGAACTGTCTTAGATCCTACCTTTGGCTCTGGTAATTCTGTATTCACTGCATTTGCCATGGGTCGCTCTGCCATAGGTATTGAGAAAGATGAAAAGTTTTTTGAGAAAGCTGAAGAAAGATTAAATGCTCTACCATAAAAATATTATCTAGATAAGATGCCTCCGACTCTGGTGGGATATGTTGAGCGCAAAGATATTCAAGAGATATGGGACTATCTAGATAAGCATTCTCTTGGAATTAATAAGTATAGATTGAAGGTTAACAAAGAGGGGGGTCTGAGCCAGTGTTTAGGTATAGTAGGAAAACGCTGTCTGCCTCCAGATTTATCTCGTGTTAGCTGGGCCCATCCGTATCTCCATAAACTTCTGGATGACTTTGGTCAGAAGTATGTCAAGCCCCATATCAATTGGACTTCTGTTCAAGTCAATAAGAATTTCTCATGCAAACCACACAAGGATATTGGTAATCTGGGAGACTCTTATATAATTGGCCTAGGTAATTATGTAAATGGCGAATTGGTTATAGAAGACGCTCCATATAATATCAATCTCAGAGGCCTCTTGTTCAACGGGTCTGAGAGGCTGCATTGGACTAAGGATTGGTCAGGGGATAGAGTAACTCTGGTATATCATACCTTAGAACCCAAAGTCAGATTTGGAGGTGTAGTTCCAGCTTGGTCTGATTATGAAGCTGTATTTGAAGATGGCCACTGGAAGATAAGAAGGAAATCAGATGGCCAATTATTCTGGGGTAAGAATGGGCTCCCGCATCCTTTGCGTAACAGGGTTAAAGGTATCACCTAAGAGATGACAGAATGCCGAGACAATCAACTAATTTATTTACAGAAGTTCCCGGTCATTACATTTATCTTCAGAAGAATAGAAGATATGTAGCCTACAAGAGGTATCCAGATCCTACAGCACTATCAACCAAAAAAAAATTCTTTGACAAGGGGGGGCTATTCTATAGCTTTGAAGAAGCCAAAGAATGGCTCTTATTATTACCAGATAAAATGGAGAGACCTACTAGATGCCCCAGCTAAATATTAAAGCTCTGATTGACCGTCTGACTGCATTAACCATGGAGCTGCATGAGATATACGTAGCAGAGAAAGACTTTGGTTTAGCTGAAAGACTTCTGGCCCAGGTATTTAAATTAGAAAATCTTTTGGGTTCTTTGAAGACTTTGGTCTGATATAAAAATTGATTGATGATATAACTTATATCACAAATCAATGTGGGTTTATCAGATATATGAGAAAGACACTCTTGAAGTCTTATATGTAGGTAAGACATTTGTTTCTTTAAAAGATAGATTTAGCAGCCATTTGAGTAATGCAAGAACACGGGGTCAATCACCATTTCACATGTATATCAATACTATTGGAGAAAACGCTATTGATATTGCAGAGATAGATACCGCTTCTAATCGTAAAGAATTATTAGCAAAAGAAAGAAAATGGATAAAAGAAATATGTCCTCCGTTTAACATTAATTCAAAACCAAATCCGGATAAGTCTGGAATCAAAAAATGGATGAAAGAGCCCGATACTACTATCAGGACTTCGGAATAATGATATGATTTGAAAGAAATTCTTGCAAATCATGACACACTGTCAATCCCCCCTCTAGCGTCTATATCTAGCATCTATTTCTTGGCATTCTCTTCTACACAGTTCATTCTGGGCTTTGTATAGCTTATTGATATTCATAGTTTGCCTCCTACGCAATGAGATACAGTCCTTCTCAAACTTGTTACACATGGTATCATTACCCTCCCGGCTTGCACGACCCCAGAACATGAAGGCATCTCCATGTTTATTAGCTAAGGTATGTTCTGCCTCCCTACAAGCTTCAACAATGTTTCTTAGTTCTTCAGTTGGCAGGATTGCAGGGTTGAAAGCGCGGCCGGGCATTATACTTATACTAGGGGCCTAGGTTTTAAGCCGGGCAATTTTACGAATTCACCGAATCAAATAAATTCAGCCGCCGGAGAATTTAGAATTTTCGCCATTGATCGCTTCCAGTTGAGTTGCTAGTGGCATAATCATTCTTAGCATAGTTGCAGTGAAAAGTGCAATTCCAGGAACCTTCTTGTGATAAAATCATACCATATTTTAAAAATAACATTGTTAATATTGCTTCTCCATTCTCCAAATAAGATCCACGTCCTTCTACATGAAATGTCTTTTCTATAACATGTTTCAGACCATACGAACCAACTAATCCTTTTCTTGTTGTTTTAAGAACTAGAAAAGGTATTATCTTAATAGCTTTAATTATAGCCTCAGCACTTTGTTGAATTTGTTCTCTCGTAAACGGCACACAAGGCTCCGGAGTGATATGATCCGGACGATTATTCCAATTCTTTAATGCTTTCTTATCAAAGATACCATGACCGTTTAAGATAATATCTCTATTCTTTAGCTCATGCACGATATTCATTAACTGGGTTAAGAGTGTTGCGTCCATTCTATACCTTATTCTTAGAAATTATTTAAGCCGGGATATTTTGAATTCGCCGAATATCTCCGGCTGGCCGAATTTGCAGGATTCGCGCCCGGTTTAAGGGTTTTTTTTATAATCTATATTAGAAACAGCTATGGCAATTTATGATGACTATATACGTCACGGTCTTGTTGTAATTTCTGGATTTATGTCTGCTATCCTGGGCCCTAATGGCTATAAAAAGAAGTTTGCATTCCCTCCCGAGTGGCAGAAAATTACTGAATCTAAATTTAACAGTAAACAGCCAGGTCATATCCTGAGGACTGGGGAAGATGTAGGCATTTTTGCTATAGACATTGATAACCCTGATCTACAGCATAACATGGAGTTAATGGATCTCATGGTTGGTTGTAATATGAAACAGAAGACTACTCATGGATATCATTATGTTTATAAATGGGATAGCAGAGTTAAAACAACTACATCCGTTGAACTAAAATTAGATATACGATCAGATAATGCATGTATCTTTTGCGAACCCTCTTGGATAAAAGACCCTGACGGCAATGATATTGGTAAATGGACATGGCTAAGACTACCAGAGGATGAGGAGGAAATTAGCACTGTGCCTGAAGAGGTCATACAATTTCTATCAAGATATGGAGACACTTTTATCAATAAACCTTCTCAGTGTGTGATAGTGGAACAAGAGGATTTACAGGAGGACCCTAAACAAATAGAAGCAACTGTGCTTCTTAAAGTTATGGATGGTTTATCAACAAAGAGATATGATGATTATGATTCTTGGCTCAAGATTGGAATTATATGTTACAATGAAGGTCTACCATTACCTTTTTGGGATGCATGCTCGCAAAGATCTGATCATTATCAATCTGGCGCATGTGGGAAGAAATGGTTATCTTTTAAAGAGAAGGGGAAGCTAACAGAAGCGACACTCTGGTATTGGTTGAAACAGGATAATCCTAAACTATACTGTGAATTAATGGAACAAAGAGAATCTGTCTGGTCTTTAATTGAACTTCTGAATCATAATGATATTGCAAAGTATTTCTATAGCTGTAATTCTGATTCCTATCTGTGGAATGATAAACTTGGTTGGTTTTCTCTGCAATGGAATAATTCATGGAAACGCTCAGAGAATGGACAGCCAAATGGCCTGAAATCCAAAATATCTGATGCATTACAAATATTCTTTAAAGATATTAAGACCGCAGAATTAATGAAGTATGCTAAGATATCGTCTGAAGTAACAGATAGAGATAAACAAGATAAACTATTGAAAGAACATTCTTCTAAGATTCGCATGATATCTAGGGCATATATTGACTTAGGTAAATCTGATTTCTGCAATGGTGTTATTTCATTCTTACAAAGCCTATACGCCGTTGATAATCTAGAGCAAATCATGGATATGAATATCAATCTGATGGCATTTATAGATGGAGTATTTGATTGTTCTGTTTGCAAATTCAGAGCAATTTCCCCTAAGGATTATATTAGCATTACTACTGGATATCCATATCCTAAGAGGGGGGACCCTGAGGTCCGGGCGGAACTGAGGGAAATGATTCATGGAATGTTTGAGTGTGACGAGACTGAACGTCATCTTTTGCGCGTGCTGGCTTCTTGTCTTTATGGAAATAATAGATGGGAGCAGTTTTATGTATTAACAGGGAAGGGAGGTAATGGAAAAGGAATGATTAACACTCTTCTACGTCGTGTTTTTGGTGCATATCATTATGAGGTCCCAATGACTCTATTCACCAAGGTATCTGAGAAGAAAGATCAACCAATGCCCGAATTAGTTGAAGCGAGAAACAAAAGAGTTTTAATGGCATCAGAGTCTGAGAAGCAAGATATTCTACAAATTGGTTTCTTAAAAGGTATCTCAGGTAATGATATAATATCCGCTAGAACACTTTATTCTGGTCACATTCATAAATATATTGCACCATTCAAACTCATTCTACAATGTAATACCATTCCTAAACTTTCTAAATTAGATGATGCTATCAAGAGACGCATGATAGTCATTGATTTTCCTTTTCAATTCAGAGAGTCATCCAAAATGGAAGATGGCACTGAGCCCCACATGAATAGGCTGCAGAATCCAGATATGAAGATTGCTTGTAATGAAAGAGAGGATTGGAGAGATGAGTTTTTACTCATGCTAACTGAGATATATTCTGAGATCAGGGAATGGAAAGAACTTCCTGTGCCTGCAAAGGTAAGAGAAGCTACACAGGGTTATTTAGACACAAATAATCCTGTGAAAGAATGGCTTGCAGAGTTTTATGAAATTACTGGAAAAGATTCTGATTTTATCTTATCCTCTGAATTGAAAAAGAATTTTCATTATGATACAAGAACAGAGAAAATGGGAGAAGAAACATTCAAAGATTTAATGACGATGAGTGGGGTGCAAAACAAGAGGATGACGAAGGGAAAAGGGTTTTTTGGAATAAAACGGAGGCCAGTGATACAATTGGTATCGGATGTATAGCATGTATAGCTAACCTCCAAGTATCCCTAGAGAATCAAAAAAAAAATCTGGCAAAAGAAAAGTTGGAGGTTGGCTATACATCCTATACATCCGACTTCAATTTTCTAAATCCCTGTTTTCTAGGAATATATCTTCTTCTTTCTATTCTTGAACCCCTTGGCCTTCCAGTCTTCTTCTTGTTTAATTAGCTCTGCATCTCTGACTTCCCTGGCCATCTGAAGAGTCTTGTATGTATGGTTATACCAGAGGCCGGATGGTTCCCTGATATCATGGATTCTTACAATATACCTATTATCTCCAGATTTTGTCGGCCTTGTCACTATGTTCTGTTCTAAGGCTTTCATATCTTGAGAATGTATTCTCTGATTCTTTAGATATCTTAGATACGTTATCAAAGGTTAGGATGATCTGATTTCCCTGGTGGCATATCTCCATCTGGTTGAAGGCATAATCCTGAGCTCTCATGGGATATTGGAGAGGTAGCTTGACGATGAGTTTATTGGGGGTTAGGTATTGCCATGCATTGAAGAAACGGGAGGACATATAATTAATCTGCAGATAATTTATATCATGGATTAATCAATTTTTTAGTTGAAGGCGACAGTGAACTCAGGTCTTGTCTCCACCCGGAGGGAAGGTATCTCTGCCTTAATTGCAAATCTGAATACCAGGGTCTTATTAATAACTTCAGACTCTATGTAATGTCCTAGCTTGGTCACCTCATCACCCAGAGGCACTTTGTAAACTACGGATCCATCTGTCATTGTGCATTGTGTCTTACGCTCCTTGTCATTAATTTTGTTGGCGAGCCTGGGCATTCTGTTTTATACTAAGAGGTCAGATTTAAATCGGAGACAGATTATGGGGCAACTTGAATAATAGAAAAGAATGTATTTTCTACCGTAGCAGTTCCAACAGCAGTAATGTATATCCAAGGCGAATAATACCATGTGCCTATTCCAGGCGTATCTACTACCGTCACATGAAATGCAGCAAATCCAGATACTGAACCATTCTGATACATTCTATAGCCATTACCAGTATTTAGAGGTAATGTCATAGATGACGCATTTGCTAAATTAGTTACAGCACCTCCAGCAGTGGCAGCACGACCAATTGTAGCCAAATAGGTATAACTACCAGCGATTCCTATTGATACCTGTCCGATGATTAGAACTTTTGCAGTAGCTGATGTTATAGTAACAGATTGAACAGTAATCTGAGTATTTGTAGCAGTTGGAACAATTACAGACAAAAGAGAATATCCAGACCCTCCTGCGGGAATACCAGCAAGCCATGCGAGAGTAGACCCAGTTGCTCCTGTAGCTCCAGTTGCTCCAATTGCTCCTGTAGCCCCCTGCAGACCAGTTGCTCCTGTAGCCCCCTGCAGACCAGTAGCCCCTGTTGCCCCCTGCAGACCAGTAGCCCCTGTTGCCCCTTGCAGACCAGTTGCTCCTGTTGCCCCTTGCAGACCAGTTGCTCCTGTTGCCCCCTGCAGACCAGTAGCCCCTGTTGCCCCCTGCAGACCAGTAGCCCCTGTTGCCCCTTGCAGACCAGTAGCCCCTGTTGCCCCCTGCAGACCAGTATCACCAGTTGATCCAGTTGATCCTTGTGCTCCTGTGGCACCAGTATCTCCTGTTGCCCCCTGCAGACCAGTAGCCCCTGTTGCCCCCTGCAGACCAGTAGCCCCTGTAGCACCCTGCGCCCCTGTAGCACCCTGCGCCCCTGTAGCACCCTGCGCCCCTGTAGCACCCTGCGCCCCTGTAGCACCAGTTGGCCCAGTAACCCCACCAGCAGATGAATTAATTGTTATTGTAGATCCAATTGTTCCAACCGTCACATTAGTCCCTGGAGCTATAGTGATTGCACCAAGTGCTGAATTAACAGAAGTAACACCACTTTGAGATAAAGCTAGGTTAGCAGTGTTATTGGCAGTCCCTGCTAAGACAGAAGCAGAGTTAGCAATTGTAAGACCTCTGTTAGCAGTGCCAAAGCATGTGGGAGGGTCGGCATCTGTAGGTAAACCAAGAGTAGGAGCATTTACTCGGATCTCCTGGCCAAATTGGCTGACCGTAGTATATAGACCAGATGTTATTTGAACAGCACCAGATAAGTCATTAATAGAAGTAACCCCTGAACCAAAACCAGTGTGACCGTCATTGAGAAGAAAATAAGATGTTGTTAAAGAAGGATATGTTGTAGTTGGAGCAAATCCAGATGTAAATAGAATAGGTGCAGGTGCCTCTGGCACAAGAGAGCGAAAAGTATTAATGGTTTGTGGTGGACTCAACGGCAGCGCTGCATTAACTGGAGGGGGCTCTACAGTAATAACAGAAGGGACATACTCTGCAACAAATGCTTTTGGTGCTGCTCTACTAAATAATTGTGGCTTTGCCGGTAAGACTGGCTCAGTTGATACTTTAGTAGTTGCCCGTCTTGGTGAGAAGTCTGGTATGATCTTCTTATTGAACATATCTATAGGGAAACTATAAAAAAGTCTCATATAGATATTATAGTATTATCATGGAGAACCTAGCAACACTTGCACCTCCTGGCCCATGCACTGTCAGTTGTCCTGGCCCAGTTATTTCCCAGTATTGGACATTTGTAGCTGTTCCATCTATACTCTGTATGATAGCAAAAGGATTGGGATTGAATGATGGATTGAAAGTAAAAACATAGTCACCAGAGTCACCAGCAGAGCCCTCAAAAAAGCCCTTAGATGTGGGCATGTTTAGGGGTGTAGCTGATATAAGAGTAGGAGATGTTCGGCTACCCAGACAGTCAAAAAGACCAAATCGTCTAAGCACTGATGTCCCAGTGTCAGCAGATGCAGAAATAGTTAGTCCCCCATTCGTCGCAGTTACGTGAATTTCACCCCCATTTGTTGCGCTTATATTAATATCATTACCGTAAGATATACTTGGAGTCACTATATTGCCGTATGTAGCACCATTGACCAATAGATTATTATTAATATTAGCATTCTGTATAGTGGCGTTATTAGTAACTGTTAGATCACGAACAGTGAGGCTATTGGTCACACCTCCATTGGCCGGGACATAGTATGGTGTTGTATCACTTGCTACAGTTCCCTGAACTGCGTATGCCGAAGTACCCATTTGCATTTATTATAATAAACTAAAATAATCTCTAACTATTATTTAGAACAGTGTAATGCCCACCGTGATGGGGGTAGTAATACCAGCATTTGATAAAATCAGGCTTACTCCGCTCTGAATAAAAGTACTAACATTAGTGGGAGTAGCACCGAGCCCAGTAATCATAGCAGTCCAGTTACATGTAAGACCCAGTCCATTAAGAGGAAGTGTAACAATCAAGGTAAACGCACCACCCCCCGTTGTAACAAATGCTTTATTCCCCGTCATGTTAAAAGTATAAGCACCAGGTGCACCAAGAGTAGCAGCAGCAGGGGCTGCATACGTTCCCATAGTTGGAGCCAGAGCCAGACCATGCTGAAGATTCACTTTTTCGGGGAAGTAGGAAACATATCCCAAAGTGTCTTCTGGGCCAGAAGCCACGTACAGACCCTCATCATTGTTATTAGTCATCTGAGCAGTACGACCTTTTACTTGCACCGGCCCTGCAATTGACCTCACAACAGCGGGGAAAGTAGAACCAGCAGTAACTAGAACACTCTCATTACTTTGTAAAAGTGTGTCATTTGCACCATAGCCAACAGTTAGAGTCCCACCCAAAACAGTAGGCCCAATAGTATTTGTCAAAACACCATTTGAAGCAGTTAATGTGCTAGTCACACCTAGTTGGCCAGTCACAATTTCATTACCAGCGACAGTCAGAGCGACGGCGGGTGCGGTTGCACTAATTGTTACAGGACCAGGGATTGAATCACCGGAGCCAGGAACTGAGTCTATTAAAAAATAAGAGTTAGTTGAGTTATACTGGTTCCCAGATGTAGCATATCCAGAAGTAGCTTGTGCCATTATACTAAGTAATTTGATTTTATATTTTAGAGATTATTTATTTACCATTACCCTCTTGGCCAGGAACTTCAGATAAATCAATCTTAGTAATGAACACTTCATTTGCCAAAAAGTCGCAGACAAAGCAATAGTGATCCTGAGTCAATGCAACATACATCTTGCACTTCTCTTCAATGTTTTTCCCGGGTAAGATATGGGTCAGATAATTTCTAACTACCTTCTCAACTGCCATCTGAGAATTTAACCGGAAGCAGAGCATAAAATTTAGATTAGTTCTTCCTACGGCATTAAGAATAGTTAGCTCCTGGGCGGAGATGATTGTTGACATTCCATTATTTCTTCCAATACAGAGTAATTTAGAAAGAGCTTTACTATTCTTACCGTCTAACATATCATCAAGAATATGCAGAAACTTATATTTGTTTTGTGTCTTCTGATTGACAAGCATAGTTTCTTTGATTAGTTCTGGGAAGAAGTATGGACTAATGGCTGATTTGGATTGTAGTGGTTTATAGATATCTGCTTGAGAGCTACCGGTAGCCATCATACAAATATGCGATTCTCTGAAGAATGTATTCCAGATATATAATAATGCAACTGTCTTTCCGGAGCGAGTTGAACCAATTAATCCAAAAGACATGCACATATTTTCTGGTGGCTTAATTGTATCAAGTCTTCTGACTGGGATACCGAGTGAAACTGGGTCTATCTTCGCGACTGAGGCCATAAGATTATCTCTAATTATATAGACTACAAAAAAAATGTAGCGTATATATTAGATGTTTGGAGGTGGTAATAAATTTCTGATGGATCATTTGAAAAGACAAGCTAGTCTGGTGCATGAGGAGCAAGAAAAAATAGATGCTAAGAAAGATGCTAAGGGTCGTAAGAAATCAAAGAATGGCACTGCGTCCGGTGAGCCTGCATTCCCTATGGATTTATCTATATTGATTTCTGAGAAGCCCGGAAAGAAAGAAGTGTTGGAATATTTTAGGGGCCGTATTGCTACATTAGTGGAAGAAGAAATGTCTAATTCCTAGAAGTGAAAGAACTACCGGGGATATGTCTCATACCGGCTGCATAGGCCGTAGCATCGTGACCCATTACTGCATGCACGGGGCCAGAAGGAGCCTTACCATCAGACATTGGTGACTCAATAATTCCACCGACTAATCTGGCCCGGGTCATAGGGCCTTCTGTGGTAGTAGCTATAATCCCGGGGATACCATGGCGAGTTTTATCTTTAGGGGAGGCCATTCCATGTGGGTCAACAATCCCTAAAGACCCTGGTACAGATGTTGCTTGCTGTGCGCCGGAAGAAACTTCTTTTCCAGAATGCATTACGGCTCCGGCTCTGTGCTTGGAATCATGGTGGCTAGGGTGGATACCCATTTCAACGGAAGACTTACCGGCCATTTTTGATCTAGAATGCCCCTGGACATTAGCCATTACCGGGCGATTCATATCAGGATCAGCCATACGAGAACCATGTTGAGAAACATTCTTCTTTGATTCGGAAGTAGCGTGGTGAACCATTATACTGTAAGAATATATTTTAATAATAAATCAAAAATAAAATCAATTGTCTAAGTATAAGATGCAGTATGAAGCAGCTATGAATGTTCAATCCAGCATTCGCCCGGGTGAAGAAGTAGATAGTTTTTATGCAGGTAAGGAGAACAGCAAGAAGCAGGCCCACGCGACTGTTCTTGACAATCGTTTTTTTATTAACTTGCCTTCTCTAAACTCCGGATCTTCTAGTACAGTAACTTTCAATCCCCAAGAGGGAATGTCTGAGGTGATTCTGGCTCTTCAACTCCCTCAGCCTTCTGGCCAAGGTGGCCAGGGTCTTGCACTACCTACTGGTTGGGGTTACAACCTGATTCGCAGAATTGGCTATCGCTATGGTTCCAGCCAGCTCTACTACATCTCTGGTGCTCAGAACTTAGTACAGGCCTTGTCTCTGTGCGAGGACTCTGGCAAGAAGGAGCAGTTGTTCTTCTTGGGTGGTCAGGCACTAGTATCTATTGATGACTGGGCAAATGCCGGTAAGCGCACTTGCTATGTATATCTCCGCCTGCCCCACAGCAGCCCTGCTCTATCTGGTGGTGCTCTCCCCTTTCCTTCTGATGTGCTGACGGCCCCTGTTCAACTTCAGATTGATCTGGCTGATTTCAACACTGTGTTCAGTTCCACCGGGGTGGGTCCAACTACCCCCGATCCCATCCCAACTTCCCTCCTTTCTGCAGTGGTGAACTTTACCCAGGTGACTATGCAGGATGCCGGTGATCTGGTCGCACGCCGATTTGATATGAGCAAGAACGCTCTGACTATCCCTCTGTGCGAGGGCTGGACACAGGAAGAGCAGACTATCCCCTTTACTTCTGGCAGCAATGGTGCTTTCCAGTTATCTCTGGTTGGTTGCAAGGCCGGTGACCTCAAGAAGCTCAGAGTATGGTTTACCAGGCCCAGTGACACTGCTGGTGGTATAAAGCAACTTACCTATTGGATTGGCCCTTCTCAGTTGAACTTTGCAATTAACGGTCTCATCTACATGGACTCTTCTAACGGGTCTTACCTGTTGTCTAACTTACTGCGCAGGAGACAGCCTCCAGTAATCACTTGCAGTGGTTTAAGCACCCCAGTTGTGGTCCCTGGTCCCTACTTTGTTAACTCTTTTACTTCTACCTGGATTGAGATTGATTTAGCACAGCCTGCCACTCTTGGCGACTCTCAGGAGGTGCAATTAATGCATGGAGTGCCAGTGATGAACAGTGTTCTGAACTTAAATGGTGTAATGCCCGAGTCTTCTACGGCATACGTTTGTCATGTTGAATATGTATTAAATTGTAGCTGGATGGCAAGCCGAGGAAGTGCAGAATTTGTGTTTTAAATAAAATATATTCTTACAATAGATGCCCTATCATATTGAGAAATCCGGAAAAGGTTATTATGTTATAACCACCTCTACGGGAAGAAAGCATTCAGATAAACCTATAAGTAAATTAAAAGCAGAAGCCCAACTCCGGGTATTAGAATCAATCAAAGAAGGTAAGAAAAAATAAATGCTCTAATAGAATGGAGGGCCTTAGATGGGGTATAAGTCGTCCTTGGGAACAACCTGCAGTAGCTGAAAAAGAAATAAAGCCAGCAACTCCTACGGCTCCGCCAAAGCCAGAGCGTAGAACAATACAACATCTAATGTATCCCAAGACATTCCAAGAATTGATTTGGAAGTCTAGACTATTATTAAAATCTGGGAAAAAATAAATATATAATGTATATAGAATGGCAGCAACAAGACCAGTGCTGCAGTCTATCACGAGTTTGGGTGCTAATAACGTTTCAATGAACATGACTTTTGTAGGGGGGTTTGTAGGTAATACTAGTTATGCGTTTTCATTGTGGACTACTGCGGCACCAACAGATGATCCCCTTACAACTGGAACAGAATACCCAGCACATGTTGTGGGACTACCATCAGAAAATAATGCTGTAGGCTTTGTTCCTGGTGTATTAGGTGGAACTTATTACATATGGTCTGCGTATAAAATAAATGTCAATGGACAGTGGATTTTCAATTCCAACCCACCTACAACAGTCGTTGTGCCAGATGTCCCATCAGTGCCTAGTAATATGACATTTGTGTCTCAATCTGTAGTGCCAGGAACTGGAAACATTGTAGTAATAACGCAGGCGGATGTAACTGGACAGACAGGGGTAGGCCCTATTACCCAAGGCGGTGTATTTACATTTACTAATACTCCCCCACCAACTGATGGAAGTCCCGGAGCTACTTCAAGTGCTGGTGGTAATTTATGGAATAGCATATTTACAGTGCCACAAAACCAGACAGTTTATTTCTGGGCATCTTCAACAAATGTAAATGGCACATCATACTCTCTTGCGCCTCTACAATATAACTCTGGAGCAAGTGCCCCTGTAAGCCCACCAGGTGTGCCAATCTTGTCTGCATCAACAGACACTTCTGTATCTGTTAGATTTGATACTGCGGGTCAGACGGGCCAGCCTACTCCTACATATACTATATTTCTAGCAACAACTACGGATCCAAATGGCCCAGGCACTTCAAATACAACATATTTCGTATCTGGGACTATATATGGCTCTGGGCCAGTTACTATTTCACCCAGTACTAACTATTACATCTTTAGTAAAGCAGATAATGGAAGTAGTTCTGTGTTTTCTACTACCTACCTTTTATTTAACACCGGATCTTCGCAAGCCCCATCCGCCCCTCCTGCACCCGCCGTCGTAGGAACTCCCACAACAGAGTCTATCACTGTTTCATTTGATACAGCAGCAGTCACTGGCACTGCGCCAATCAGCTACACATGCTTTGGTGCGCTAGACCCTACAGGCCCCTTTGATATCCCTACATCTACAACAAATATCGGCTCAGTCTATACATCTGTAGCAAACCGTCTCACACCTAATACTAATTACGTCTTCCAGGCCTATGCAAGTAACTCTGTGGGTCAATCAACATCCAGTGTATCTGCTTTTATTAAGACATTAAATGATGGCCCTTCTAAAGCCCCAACCGTCCCAGTGGTGCATGTGTCTCCAACATCTTCTGAGATTGTAATGGCCTTTAGTGTAGAAGGTATTACTTCGGCATTCCCCATTACCTATTCATGCAAATGGAGCACAAGCCCTACCGGCCCCTTTAGTTCTAATGCACCAGTGAGTGGAATAAATCCAAACCTCCTAGCCACTGCATTCTCCCTAACCCCCAATACAACCTTCTACTTTGTATCCAGAGCAACATCTAATGGTGTTACATTACAGTCGGGGGTTTCTGCTGGTGTGAAGACTGCTACACCCAGCACAAATCCCAATGATTTCGCTTATTATCCACCACGCCCATGGGATGCACCTAACCCAGTATATGTGAATGGCATCTCTCAGCCATGGCGACGGACTTAATATGTAGTACTATCCTTGTCCTGCTCGTAGACATTAAACGTTATCTGGAAGGCACGTGGAAGCCAAGTAATTTGCAGAGGCTGGCCACTATCATCATAGAGCTGAATATCCATAGTACCAACAGAATTACCGGTATTCCATCTCATCACTCGTGCGTTATTAAACTGACGATTGATCACAAATGGCCTAGCACCCTCTTCCTCTTGCGTGGCCACGTTATTGGAAATGTAGAGGCGGCAGATGACGTCCGGTCGGCGTGCCAGATTGGTCGTAGAGCCGTCACGAAAGTATTGGTATTGGCAGAGTTGTGGCGAGCAGATGTCAACGTACCGTGTGAAGATGAGTGGAGCAGAGCCAGACGTCAGTGATACGGGTCCCACAGTATTGACACGGGGTGTCTGACTAGAAGCAAATCCCATAATGCTCATGATGTCTCTGCTGAGAGTAGTGGGATATGCAACTAATCCATTGGGGAACGTATAGGGAGACTGAAAGAACCATTGCTCATATTGTGCGCCACCGGGAACTGTAGGTGGATTAAATCTGAATAGATTTGTAGTAGCATCATACGTGAGTGTGGGCATCTGAGCAGGAATCAGTGGAGTCAGAGCTGCTGCACCAGCAACGGTAATAGCAGCATTCACGGCAACCGCCAGTTCAATACCGCTATAGAAGCCCGGTGCGATCACAATAACGGGGAGAAAAGATGAGCCAACCACCGTATCCATAACAAACTCATTAAACCCAAACTGAATGTTTGGAATGTCATAAGGGAAGTTCACTTCATTAACACTAATAGAGTGAATCTGCCCTTGTATCAAATTTTGATTCAGGGAGTTGAAGGTCAGATTGTTGTAGAGTGCGCTCACACCCATTGAAGGAACAATCTGCGGCGTTCCACCAGTTGCATCACGACTGTTAAGAAGCAATTGCACGTTTGTCCAAGGCATTATACTCTAATATAGAAATAATATTTTAAAGATTATAAATTAAATCGTTTCTTGTAGGCAGCTATGTTTGTCTGAAGGCTCGTAGAGTCTCCCCATAATAAATAATAAGATAGATGTCCAGCCCTGCTGGGGTCACCAGTCTGAAGGTCCTTGGCATGTCTTGTGCGATACCTATCCCTTTGGGCTTTATCTTTTGTATGTAAATAATCATCCATACCGGAGGCACCAAAGTGTGTTGTCTTATTGCGCCCATTCTCATTCTCAAAGGTAGCCATATACTTCTTATTAGCTTTAGTAGATGGTTTAACAGACAGTAGCTTCATCTAATGATACTTTCCAAGTTTTCTTTTTAAGGATACTTGAAATGCAAGAAGGTGATACATTATAATTTTTACACAATTCTTTAATCTTCAGATTTGACTTTCTAATCTTAGACACCATATTCCAGTCTAGCTTTGCAAAGTGGCATTTAGCTCCGGAGTTATCAGTGCCATGTTTCTTTTTGTCAGATCCATTATTCTCAGATGCAGTCTTCTCGCTCAGATGATCAGGGTTAACACAATTCCTAATGCCACAAGAATGACTAACCTGCAAACCGGGGGTAAGGGTTTTATTTCTATTAAATATATACAAAGAAGCACGATGAGCGAGACAGACACGGCCTTTGTAATAGAAGTTACCATAGCCAGTAATAGCTGTAGAACCAATCCAGAGCCAGCAACCATCATCTCTTTTATCAACATACTTTAGAAACCTTATTTGGTCATTATCAATTTTATCTTCAGACATTCTATCTTTGCCGTAGATATTTACGTTGTTATAATTAATTAATCAAACAACATTATTTTCCCGGTTAGATTATAATGGAACTCTCAGAGCACATGAGCCTAGCTGACCTACGTAATGCTATTAAGGACTTTAAGAAGACTGCACCACGTCTGACATCTAAGAAATCAGATTTGCATGCTTTTGCCAGTAGAGTTGGTCTAATCAAAAGAAAGGAAGAGGACCCTGTGGCTATCCCAGTTGTTTCTGAGAAGCCGAAGAAATCTGAGAAGGTGAAGATAGTTTCATCTGAGCTACCTGAGGTTCTTAAGAAGCCAGAGCCAAAGAATGAGGTGATTAAGGCTTCTAAGAAGGTAGTTGCAGCACCAGAGCCTGCTAAGAAAAAAGGAAGTCCCTTTTCATCTTATATGTCTTCTATGAAAGGTAAGGGTTATAGCATGTCTCAATTAGCTCAGATGTATCGTGACCAGAAGGCTTAAGTGTAAATAGCACGGAGAGATAAAAATAGATAAAATTAGATGGTATAAATGGGAGCTCTGGGCTTATGGGCTTCTGATTGCGGCTTCGCCGCGCGAACGCAGTGAGCGCATGACTTATACATGCTCATG
>Ga0209084_1001581_pt1 | contig 18837 bp, 19 predicted proteins | sample C_130820_MF_Meta_FD_187309 | JGI IMG/M metagenome (GOLD analysis project Ga0209084, IMG submission 187309) | Freshwater microbial communities from Lake Croche, Canada to study carbon cycling - C_130820_MF_MetaG (SPAdes) (version 2) | ecosystem: Environmental > Aquatic > Freshwater > Lake...
ATTTTTTTAGATAAACTAATAGAAGAAATATTCGTTAATGAGTTAACATATAGTTTGGTGGCAGTATTTATATTATTGGTATTAAATTTAAACTTTAAAAATGATAAAAAGTTAAATTAAAATAAAGGGATAATTTAAATGTCCGAAATTACTATTTTTTTAGATAATACTCTCAATAGTTCAACAAATAACCCTCCAGGATTTAGTCTATGGGTTGGTGGTAATGCTCATGGTGATCCATTAGGGATTAAAGTTGAAAAAACAGATACTAATTTAGCTTTTAAATTAGTACCAGTTGATTACTTACAAACATGGTATTATGAATATGGTTGGATATCTGGTGCAAATATAAATGGACCATTTGTAGATAACCAAACAATAAGTTTAGATAAAATTACACTTTAGGACCAAATATTTTACTGATGTCTTGATTTTTTTCACGTTTACGTTTTGCCTCACCTATACTAAGTTTTTCACGTCTTTTTGCATTTGTTAAAGATGGCCTGTTAAACATTAAATTACATTTTAATTCTCCCAAAAGAATATCGAATATTGTTTTGAGTGGATTTTTAAGCTGATGTTCAAGATAATAAAGTGTATCGATGGGAACATTGTGTTCAACAACATAAGCTGGATCTTCGACTTTTTTCCAAGAAAGTGCTTTTGGGTCTCCTATATCGATATAAACAAATGGTACACGGTCTCCTGGTTTAGGTGCACCATTAGGGTCACGTGCTATCATTTTTTCAACTAACGCTACATGTGCCATTGTAGGATTTTCTTCTAAGCTTTGAAATGTACCTGTTTTTTCATTTTTACCTGTATCTGGATCCTTTTCTTTTATTTCTTTGGTATGTATCCAACGATAGGGACCATGTGTATCTGGTTTACCATCAATATAATTAGTATACTTTTTTGCATATCCTTTGTATTCATTCCGAAGATTTTTTGAAAGTATCAGTTTTTTAATTGGAACTTCACCATTTAAAAGTCTGTCAATGTGAATTTCAGCTTGGTGCTTACCTTTTTCAAGATTATTTTCAAACATAATAGGTTGAAGAACTGCATCCAAAGTTTCTTTGACATATGGACAATTATCTCGACGAACCAATTCAACTCCTTTTGCTTCAATTTCTCCATTGTGATTTTTGGGATTAGTCCATTCAACATACATATACCGTTTTTTGGCAACCAAAATCAATGGATACATATATTTTTCAAATTCCAGTTCGATGGGTTTTTTAAAAGTTTTAGAAATTTCTTTGGCTGCAAATTCAGCCTTTTTGAATAAAGTTGTGAGTGTTCCATCGGAATCTACTGGTTCGGGAAAGATTACGTAACATGAATCCGTGTTTTTTACAATTAATTGTCCAATACCAGCTTGAAATGTACCGTCTTCTGTTTCTAAATCATAAACATATTGTTCAGTTGTACCTAAATTAATTATTCTTGACAAATTATATTGAGAATTCACTTGTTCTTGAAATTTATCATACCGTTTTAATATAACCTTGCCTTGATCATATTTTATTTCAACTCCATATCCAGCAGCTCTCCATTGAATATATCTATTCTGTAAACATAATTTATTCCACTGTTCAAATGTATTTTCATAAGAAATAATAAAACTATTTTGTTCATGTTTTATATCAGTTGGGAAACTGTGAAAAAGAATATTATTTTCCGTTAATTGATTTGGTTTTATTTGTTCTAAATTTTCATTAAGAAGTGAATGATCTTCAGTTACATCAACTATTCCCGTCGATGTAATAACTCTGTAAATATTTTTTAAACAATAATGCCTAATAGTTCTTTTTAAAGGACTCCATCCAGAAGCAGTCCATATTTCAATTAAAGTCACCGGAATACTTTGTTCTTTGTTAAAAAGACCAGATTCACCTGCTTTAAACTGTGGATAATCTTTTTGAGGAAATCTTGTAAAAAGATTTTGAATTTCAATTGAATATATATTTCCATTTTCACGAATTAAAACTGGAGTATCACCTGTAACACTGTCACCATAAACTATCTCACACTGGAAATGTTCTTTGGCATAATTTTGTGTTTGTTCGATCATTTGTCTTCCGCATCCTGTAACACTTTGAGCAATTGCCAAACAAGGTAAAGCACCGATGGTAGCACCTGTAAAACCATAAATACTATTCATAGATACTTTAATGGCTAATTGTTTGGCATTCAGAACAGTCTTTACGAAGGGATCCGTTGCAGCGTTCATTTCCTTTTTGGTAATTTTACGAGTTTTCCATAAATTTTGAAGAATATCTGAAAGTACACCTGGTTGATTCTGAACAAAACTGAATGACATTTTTTTTGTTTGAAAATTTTCTTCTGTTTCCCATTCAATTGTAGAATACTCAACTCCTGGTAAATTAAGGTAACGATCGTCAAGTACAACTGTCGCATAGCACATGTTATGAGCAATCATAATACTTGGATAAAGACTTGCAAAATCTAAACCACAAACAGGACGTTGATAGTATCCGGTATTTGCTTTAAGAACCGTTGCACCTTGAAATTTACCATCTGGTTCTGCGTAAGGTAATGTTGGGATAAGATATCCCATTTTACGAGTAGCGTAAGCAATTTGACTAAATACTTTAATACTTTGTCCACGAGTTATAAGATATTCAAGAGGTACTTTTGTAACCTTAGCCATTTCTATATGATTTGGTAAAACCGCAAACTTCTCAAAAAGAAGTAAACATAAATTAGTATCCTGAACACAATACTTACCTACACGAGTACGTTTTTCACGAGTTCCAAGATCTTTTGACCATGCTTCAAAAATTTCTTTTGGTGTTACATCATCTTTACCTTGTTTTAGAAAATGTTCACCTACGTAATCAAGTTTATAACTTTCCAATTTAAAATCTTTTTTAATAACCTGTAAAAGATCGATATGAGTTCTTCCAATAAACTTTGTCATTTTCCAATCATTAAAACCTGATTGCTGGTTATCAAGTTTTTTAACAATTACATCGGTACGTTTGTTTATTTTTGATTGGTAATTAAACTGATCTTCTATTCCAAGAACTTTGGCACGTTCAAATAGATATCCATTATCAAACCCAAAGATGTTATAACCAACTATAATATCTGGATCGATTTCTCTTATAAATTTAGCATAATCTAAAAGTAATTTCTTTTCTGAAGGATACTGAAAAACTATAGTGTCTTCAATTGGATCACATGTACCTAAATTAAAAAGATATTTATTAATTTTTAAAGATACTGTATCTTTGGTAATACAACAAATTTGAGTTGCTCGATCATTCTTTTTTAATGCATTGGGAAATGAACCATCTTCGCTACACGCTTCTATGTCAAAATACAGTATACGTATATCACTAATTTTACAATCTGCTTCGCTGTAAGGATTTAAAGCAGTCCAATTACATTCATGATAATCTTCAGTTTCGTTAAATGTAAATTTGTCAACTTTTATCCAACCAGCTGTAAGAATATCACGCATGTGAATTAATCTAAGTAAAGGGTCAATATTAGATTCATAAAGATCAAATGAATAATCTTTTCCTGAAATTGTATACTTATTATTTTGTATTTGATACCTCACCGATCTAAGTGCTTTAGAACTATAAAATGATAATTTTAAAAATTTTCTAATTTTATTATTTTCAAATCCGTAATATCTTTTACCTTCAAGAAACGTAATGTTTTTTATACTTTTAGCATTAATACTATTTTTTACAGAATAAATACAACTTTGATCCCAATTACTTGGAACTTCAATAAAAAAGAATGGAAAAAAATTATTAATACAAAGAGTAATTGGAATACCAGTATTATTTATTCCAAATACAAAAATTTTATATTCGAAATAATTTGTATTTTCGTTTTGAATATCATCACAATACCAATCGAGACTTTGGAATATTAATTCAGAGTCCTTAAATGTAGTATTTCTTGGTTCCCAGGTCATTTCTTCTTATTATTATAAAGCATGATTTTTTAAGTAAATTTAAATAATGGGAAATATAAAAGACCCCATGAACAAAGATACTTTGAATAGTATTCTGATAGCATGTGTAATAATTTTATGTATAACGGTTTTTTATAGATATTATTATGATGGAACTGCTTTTTTTAAAAGTACAGTTGATAATAAATATTATAGAGTCAGAGATGACTCAGACAAACAGTTAAAAGTAAATATGTTAGCTACAATTAAAAATAAATTAAATATAATTGTAAAAACTTTAAAATCTGATCAACGATATTATAAAAATGATGCAGTTAACAGACTTATTAGTAACTGGAAAAATGGTATTACTATAAAAGAAATAGGAAATATGGAATCTGACGCAGCTTATGTTATCAACAAGAAATATATGTCATTTTGTATACAGGCAAAGGTTTATACATTAGAAAATATAAATCTTATGACTTATGTAGGTATACATGAATTAAGTCACATTATGTCACATGAAATAGGACATGGAAATGAATTTATTAAGAATTTCCAATTTCTTTTGGATTATTCAAAGAATTTAAAATATTTTGATATTATTTTGGATGCAGAATTACCATTATATATTCAGTTAAATAAAATTAAAACTCCTGATAAATATTGCGGTGTTAGTTTAATTAATTCAATAAATTAATTGCAAAAATAAAATAATTCATTATTGTATAAATAAAATGGTATATCTTTTTTCATTTGGTAAAAGACGGCGAACAGTTAAAAGAACTGTTAAGCGTTCAACCACTAAGCGGCCCCCTGCCGCTTTACGTAAACTTGCTAAGAAATATCGTGTTAAAATTAGTTTAAAAAGAGGACATCGGCGTGTATATAAAAAAGTAACTGTTATTAAAAGAGAGATTAAAAAGAAAATGCGTAAAATGCGCAAAATGCGCAAAGTTAAATCAAATAGAAAACCACAGCGAAAAAGCCATCGTTTTCAATTTGGTAATGCTAATTTTCCATTTCAGCAACCAAAAGACTATGGATACCATCAAAAAGTTGAACAATATCCAGGAACATTATCCCAGTCTGGTTCTTATGTAACAAACCGTAATAATATCAATAGGCCACCTGGAATGGGTCTTTCGTCAAATAGTATACCAACTCTAGGAACATATGCTCGGTTTTTTACAGAAAAAGTACCAAGAGTCGTTGGGCCCAACGGTACTGGATTTATGGGACAACCTGATGGAACACTTTACGCTGTAGGTAGCCCATTTTATCGTTATACTAAACGCCCGAGCACAGGCCGTAGAAGAAATACAACTAAATCTCGGAGACGAACTATGTTTGGATTTTTTTAAATTTCTTCAATTTTAATATTTTCTTCAATGTTTTTTAATGTATTAATTACAGTTATTTCTCCATTTGGCCTATCTTTATCCAGTCTTAATCTATAAGGTGTAAAATAATCTTTTTTAGGTATTTTAAACTCTATAATAACGTCCTTGGCGTCTTTTTCTCTTTTTAAAAGATCATTTTCAGTTAAATATTTTAAAATAAGATCGTAATTTTCAGTACCTTTTGATAAAACTTTAAAAACTTGTGTACCTTTATTTTTTATGTAATATAAATTTATTTTTATACCTATTTTTTTAACTGAAAAATCAACAGTATGATCTTCTTTCCATTTTAATAAATTGTAATCTCTTCCAAATTTAATAGGTTCATTAATAGGTGTAAATATAAGGCCATCAATTTTATTTTCAGTTGTTTTATTTATATGTTCCCATGTTTTAACAAGTTCGGATCCATATTTGTAAAATAATTTTGTTTTAATATTAAAACAATCAGTTGGTTTATTTATATATCGTTTAATAATAAAATCAACTACACATGCGTATCTTAAATTATGTGATGTTTCCATAAAACTTGATCCATTATATACCATACAATCATGAATAAGATAATTCCACGAACCTTCCGATTCAGATGTTTTTTTAGTTTTTATAATTTCTCCATCAAAAATACTTCCTTCAAAAACTTCTTTTTTAAATGAAAAATCCATAAAATATAATTCATTGTTTCTATTAATAATAAAACACATTGGTTTATCATTTATATTTATAAGAATTAAAACAGCACGTTCTCCGTCTGATTTTTCACATATCATATATTTTTCTTTTTTTATTGTTTCAAAATTTTTACGTTCTACTGTTACTGGTTGGGATCCTGGAAAATAATCTCGTTTTAATTTCATACCCAGTAACATTTCACATTCTATAAATATTTTTTCTTTAAGATCATCTGAATTTATCTTAAAGGCCTTAGAGTTATAAAAATCTACGTTCATTTTTTAATAATTTATACAAACTTAATTTAAAGTAAAATTATTTTTTGTAAATTTAATTTCAAACTTTTAAATAAAATCAAACTTTTTATTAATTCTTTTTATTTGTATGGGATAATCTTTTGTAAATGAACGTAAAATCTTTTTACCTTTAAATACAATATTTAATACAATATTTAAATCATTTTCACTTTTACAATTAAAACAATGATCGGTTCCACTTTCAAAATAAAGAATATCACGTGGATGTAAAATAATTTTATTTCCATCAATTTTAGCGTGTCTATTTCCAGACAATATAAACATATAATTATCAACTTCATCAAAATGACATGGAAATTCCCATTTTCCTCTTGATATACGTAATGTATATTCACAATCGGAATTTCTATTTTTTAACGAACTTGGAAATAAATGTTTATTTTTATTAATCCATTTAAATATAAATTTAGATATAATATTTTTAGAATTATTTCCAAAAGATAACCTTGTTTGTTTATTTCCAAATTTTAAATTATTTTTATCAAACCAATCTTTTAATTTATAATTTTCAGTTTTATTTGGATAAAGACTTGCTTTTCCCGTTGTAGTTGTAAAATCACCAACTTCTACAATTTTATTACCGCATATGTTTTTAAATTTATTTAATGGAAATTGTGGAAGTACATCACGGTAATGTTTGAATTTGAATTTAAATTTAAATAAAAAGACAAAAGATATTAAAATTAACCCAATTACTGTAATCAAAATTAATTTCATCTTTTTATTTACATTTATTTAAAAGAAAGTAAAAATTTTACTTTAATTTTAGTATCTATATTTTGGATCAAAATCAGCAACATCAATTTCAAATGTTAATAGATGTTCTCTATTGTGAAATTGATAAAATGTATTATCATATTTATAATAAGAAAATTTAAAATTTTCCAATGTAAAAGGAGGGTCAAACGATATAATTTTTTTATCGAAGTCTTGTCCTTTTAATGCCTTCAATCTTCCCGGTGATCTAAATTGTTGAAGCTGTATATAACCACTAGGATCAATAGTACTATATGTTGAAATAGTATCTGGTTCATTATTATCATATATAACAGCTGCAAATTTTTGGTTATTTGCTATATCGATACTTTCTATACGATCAGCCGATTTATTTCCAAACTCAACTTGCATAATAATATATTTAGGGTCGTCAAGCATGTCATAATCATAAATACTTGCAATTGATTGAATATTAATTACTCTAGTTGTATTATTTGTTAAATTACTCGGAGTACATATACCTGTATCACTTGAACCATAAATAACATTTAATAAATTACTGGTATAAATTTGTTTTTTAAATCCTAAAAGTCTAAATGGACTTCCTGATGTAAATGTATTATTTGTAAAATCAATACTAAAATTCACACTTGAATTTGTAATAATAACTCTATTTAACGGACTTGCATTTGGACCTGTTCCTCCATTTACAGCAGGAACAGTTGCTAAAAATGCGTTAAATGCGTTAGCGGAATTAGGATGTGTATTTAAAATACTGACAACTTCGGCGATAAGACCAGAAACAGGTACATTTCCATTTGATATATAATTTGGACTACCTATCACATTAGACCCAATAAAATATTGACCATCTGTTAATTTAAGTTGTTTAGTAACACCAGAAATAGTAACAATTAGTAAATTATTTTCAGAATTTACATTATATTCTGTTTTTGGCATTATTGCAGCAATTAATTCAATACGTTCTACATTTTTATGGGGTTGCATAAGTTCAACAAGATAATTATTAGCATCTGGATAAATAGAATAATTTCTTTGTCTAGAATCAATAATAACTGTGTGTTTACTTACTACTTTAACATTACTCGGAGCAGCTTTTTCTACTTTTGATAAATCTATATTTTCAAGTGGTATTTTGTTATAGTCTTGGTGTAAAGTATCTGTATCGACTCCAAGTTTTTGTAATCGATGCATCGCGGCTTCAACATCGTATCTACTCATCTTTTTATTTTACATATATTTTAAATCTTTAACTTAATAAATCACTTTCTAACTGTATTAAAATATTTTTACAATTCTGTAAACACATTGTTTTATTGTTCTTTACTATATCACTATTATTTTGAATAATAGAAAGATCTAATGAAGAATTATTATTTGATCTATTAATAGTACAGTTTACTATTTTTTTTGTTTTTTTACCAACGCCTTTGAGAGTAAGTTGTCCAAAAAGTATAGTTCTAAATTGTGGTGAAATTTTAATTTCAGTTGAAGTAAATTCTTTACATGGTCCAAATAGCCTTCCATTGGTAGTTTCTTTTTTACAATAGCATCGTTGTGTAATTCCAGTTGGTTTAATTTGAAAATAAATTGAAGAACTTGTATGGTTTCTATTAACATTTATACAAAAATTATCATTTGGGTCAATATAATAACACAAGTTATCTTCTGATTTTGTTATTTTTTTAATTTTTATTTTTGAATGAGTTTCTTTAAAAGATTTTTTAATAAAAAGTTCTATTTTTGATGTTAATTCATCTTGTTTAACTGTTTTTGTTTTTTTCTTTTCAATAAGTTCAACATTTAATTCTAATAATAATGGTGATTCTGGAATATCTGAATAATTATATAAACTTGTTTCTAAAAGCATTACGTAATAATCAGAAATACTTTTAAGATAAATTTCGTCATGTGGAAGAACACTTGCGGGTTTATAAACACGATTTTCATCAATTCTACCGTATCCGTTACAAGTTAAACAATTTTCTCGAAATTCTTTTTTATTTTTACAAGTTTTACACAGTACCATTTTGCGACATCCAACCATTCTTAAACCATTATCTTCGTATATAGCTAAATCAACCACGTCACTCCAAGTGTTATATTCTGGTCTTTCAGCAAATTTTTCAATTAAATTTTCAATAAAAAGAGTTCTTATTTTTTTTGCGGTAATGTTAGTTAACCAAACTTTTGGCCATACAAGATGGAATCCACATTTAATAAAAGAATTATCATTAATATTAACATTTTTAGAATCTGAACTACAAATAATAACTTTTTGATTTCCAAAATATTCTAAAACAACTTTTTGAATAACTTCAACAATAACTTCAACTTGAGATACACTTATAATACCAGTATCTTCTGGTTCATAAAAATCAAGATCACATACAAATTTAAAAACATTAGTCCGATTTTCACAGATATAATGTTTTTCATTGTTTTGTAAATCAGTTGAAAGTAATCTTAAAAATTCAGGATATTCACCTTTAGGTATCTTCCACATACCTCCATCTAAAAGATAATGGGTGATATCTATTTTTTTTTCCTTTGGGTCTGTTGTTTTTATATAAAATTTATTTGATATAACCCATTTTTTTAATGGACTCAGTTGATTAAATTTGTTCATTCTTTTACAGTATATATACTTATATACTTATATAACTTTTATTTTTTAAAATAAATTAAACAAACTTAATCACAGCGCTTATACGTGTTATATGAACACTCTTGTTTCCCGGAACACTAAGTTCCTTTCGTTTAATACTTTTCACTTCCATAAATTTCTTTTCAGATTCTCTATTTTTTAAAGTATTATTCATATCATTTTCTATTTCAATAATATTATCAATTGCATATTTTATGATACTATCTTGTATTGCAAATTTAAAAAAGTTAAGTTGTCCTATTGTAGTGATTATATATTGCTTATGTCCAATATGAAGATTTGGTTTAAAATTTATTATACTTTCGTTTTGATAATCAAATATAACACGTTCTCTTCTGCAAAATGGATCACAGAATTTTTTAGAATACGCTTTTAGTTGTGATTTATATGCCTTAAATGGAAAATAACTGATAGTTTCATTATTTTTTGTAATAGTATAATTAATATTATTTTTTTTACAATAATTTGTAACAAACCAATCAAGTGATCTTAGACTAAGTCTAGTACCTTGTAAAATTATTGGTAATAGTATATCTAAATTTTGTTTGTCTTTATAAAATTCTATTAATTTAACTCTAAGTAATTCATCTTTAGATATTAAATTCATTTAACTTTAACTTTTAACTTTTATTTTTTAACTTTTTAAGTTAAATTCAACTTTTTATTACGTATGTTGTTATAATATAAAAAATAATACCAGAAAGTAATGAATTTATTAATAGCGCTAACATACTTGGGTCCATTGATCCCATAAATGGAAGTTTTCCAAACTGACTCCATACAATCTTACTATTTAATATAATAAATATAAGAGCAACTATAACTGACATTTTTAATGATTTAAAATCAATAAATCCTTTTTTCTTACTTTGTTGTTGTTGTTGTTGGTGCATTTGTTGCTGCTGATGCATCATCTGCTGCTGTAGCATTTGCTGCTGACGAGGATCCATTTGTTGTTGGCGGCGCTGAGCTTGTTCTGGATCCATCATCATTTCAGGTTCTTGTTGTGGATCCATTTGTGGATTAGATCTCTGAATTTTAGTACCCCCTTCTTCCATGCTTTATAATATCAACTTTTAATTTTTTTTGTTGATTTAAACGGATGAAAATGTAAATGGTATAGGGTCAATGTCTAATGATTTAAACATACCATATTTACAATTAATTAAGAAAAATATAAAAAACCCAATAAATAAAACTAGTAGTAAAATATTAAGATAAAAAGAATTAAATTTTTTAGAAGAAACTGGTGTGAATGAATCTTTTATTTTTTCAATTTTAAAATGAGCATTATTTACTAACCTAGGAAGCTTTTCCATTTACAATTACATCTTTTTTATTTTATTAAATTAACCGTCTAAATTTTAACCGTTTACTTTACAAAATTAAATTACAAATTTACTTTACAAATTTACTTTATTAATATAAAATCATTATTGTTTTCTTTTTTATTGATAAGACTTTCAAGTTTTTCTAAAATATTATTTTTGAATGTTTGAGTTCCATTCCAATGATATTCTGGTGCATTTAACCCAGGATTACCATTTATTTCTAATAAAATTAATTTAAAATTATCATCCGGCATTATATCTATTGCTATATATTGATAACATCCAAGATCTTTACAGTTTTCGTTTTTTGCACAATATGTATCACATTTTAAGAAATTATCTTTGGAATTTTCAAAAATTACAATTAACATGTTTTTTAATTGTGGAAATACAACTTTATTGTAAAATTCTGAACCAAATAAAGATCCAACTGTTTCTATTAACGGAAATGATAAATCTTTATAGGCTTGTTTTCCATCTTTTTTCAAAACTTTGTTGTAGTATATACTTCCTAAATGAAGATTTGTTAAATTTGAATATTCATATTTAAGATCATTAAATCTATACTCTGCCACAGCGCAAAATATTAAATTATGATTATATAAATATATATGTGTTTCATTATTTATTCTTGTTACAAGTACATATATTCGAATATGTAATTTTCTTCCAATTGTATCATTATATACAGCACCGCTTTTAGGGTTTCCTTTTAATTTTAATAAAAATGGATTATCAATATATTGTGAAATAACCCAGTCAGAATAATGTGGATTCGAATTAACAAAATTAACCATTTCCGATGGATCATCAGATATAATTATATCCTTTCCTTGTAAACCTACAGCTGGTTTTAATATCCATGTTTTTACCAATGGTGTAAAAGTCATTGCATGGTTAATAATATTACGATAATCTGATTCAATTACATTAAAAGGGGCCGTTAGGGGTAAAAAATCAAATGCTCTTGGGTCATTACTTAATATGTCATACATTATTTTTTTATTTCCGAGGTAATGGTTTAATGTAAGAATTTTACTAAATATTATTCCATTACCGTATTTAACGTGTTTTTTATTTACTACAAATTTATCCATAATTTTTAATCAAACTTAACTATTATGAATATTTTTTTTATTTTTAGATTGTTAACTTTTTACCAAAGCTGTACATTTTTCTCAGAGTTCTTCCCATACATCTACGGTAGTTTGGTTTTCCTTTGCATTTTTTTGCAGCTAATTTAAAATTTGAACGCACCTTTGAAACTTTCTTTTTACCAAAAGCAGATTTAGAAGCTATCATTGTAGCACACTGTGTTACAATATCATCAATTTCATCATCTTGGATTTCTTCATTATTTTCATCCATTAATTTATAAAGTGTTGATTTACCAGTTCTTTTTTTTTCTTCAATTGTAAAATTCATCCCGACACCACGGCATATTTCTACAATTTTTTCTTTTTTGTCTTTTCCTTGAAGAGAATTAATCTGTGATGTAATTGATTCAACTGTAACATTTGACGCAGGACCTTTTCCTGTTATTTTACTTCTCAATTGTTGCTGTGCAGCCGTTTGTGCTTTATAATCTTTTGATATACTTCTAAGTTTAAGTATTTTTGCAACTCGGAAAGCTTCTTTTTCAGCACAAGTATTTATAATATCATTAATTTCGTCAGATGCAACTTCTTCTCCTTGATTATCGAATATTGTATAAATTGTTGGTTTACCTGTTCTGCGTTTTTCTACAAGTTTTACATTTTTTAATCCAGCGTATTTACAAAGTGCGACTATTTTCTGAGCTTTTCTACCTGGATCAGTTACTTTTTTCAAAAATGCTACAAGTTCATCCTTAGTAACTTTAGTAAGAGCAGCTTTGGCTTCTTTGGTAGTTAAACCTGTAAGTGCTTCTGTAACAAATGTAAGTTCTTCTTCTGAAAGAGTTGCACCAGCTCCGCTTCCAGACGCACCTGCTTCTACACCTGCAACCGCTTCCGCTTGACGTACTTGTTCAGGTGTAAGATTACCACGCTGTATACATTTTACTATATCAGCATGATCCATATTTTTAATCATCCAATCAACAATGAGTTCTTTAGATCCCAGGTTTTCAAAATAACTCCTTTCTATTTTAGCTTTTGGAAGATCTTTACCGGAAGAACTTGATGCACCAGTTTGTAATTGAGTAACTCTTTGGAGAATTTCCTCAGGTGAAGAAGCAACCTCAGGTCCACTTAAAACTTCAGGAGAAGTCGAAGCTGAAACCCTTGGTGCCTTTTTTGAAGTACCTGGAGTTACTGCTTTTGAGGCAACTGCTTTTGGGGCAACTGCCTTGGTAGTTTTTCTACGATTGGGTGAATTTCCGCAATTTCCACCCTGTGTAATTACGCAATTTTCCATTTCAACTCCATCTGGGTAAAGTAATTCCGGTGGTGTGATCGTAGTTCCATTAATTATAGTTGCATCGTTTCCAGTTGAACTAATATTTAATTTAAAATAATATTTTTTAAATCTTCCAGTTGGGAGATCAAAGTATTGTTCTCCACTACTATTAAGTAAATAAACTGAATACCAATCGCTATCTGGATATGAAAATATACATTCACTTGCACCAACTTGATCTTTAAATTGGCTCAAAAAATCATCATTTAATAGTGCACGAGCTAGTAAATTAGTAATCTTTGCAGGAGTACCTGCTTCTGCAAATCTAGCAAATTTATCAAACTTAATTTTATTTCGATCACCACATTTAGGAGGCATTTTTAATCTTACCGAGTATTTTTTTTTAACCTTTATTCATTTATATTTTTTTTAAAAATCTCTTTAACTATTTTTTTTAGTTCTGGTAAGGTATAAAGCTCCCATGTTTCTTGATCAACTCCTACGTTGAATGCTTGCAGTTTATCAATAATTACTTGTTTTTCATCTAAAGATTCTTTAGAATAGAATTTTTTTATTTTTGTATCTAAACTTGGTGTTACAGTAGAAACATGGCGTTTTTCTACATCAAAAAAGTATTGTTTAAAATCTTCTAATTTTAATTTCATTAATAATGGTATAAGTTCTTTATTAAGTGTCATATTTTTTATTTTGTCAGGAATGTCTGTAAACGAATAATCAATAGCTTCGCAATTAATATTTTCAGAAATTATTAATGAATTCGGAAGTGTAATTATTTCACCAGTTTTTTTATTTTGAAATCTAAAAAGACCGGATAGTTTAGCAGTATTGTTAAATATATCTTGAAGTGTTAAAACACCTTCAGGTAAATCAGGTACAAAAATAGATCTTACTCCTAATCGTATAAATTTATCACCATTACTGTAATTTTCATATTCAAGATTATATAAATTTTCTTTAATATCTGGTAAATATTTTTCTTCTAAACGAAGAATATTTCCAAATTTATTTATATCACAATCTACAGCTACTTGTTTAATTACAGTTTCAAATTGACGATTTATATATAATTTTTCAAGAGCACGTGAATACATATACTGTTCTACTGATCGAGCATCAAGTTGTTTCCATGTACCAAATGAAGCAGTTAATACAGGGTCCGCTATTTTAGCATAGCTTACCATGTTAATAAATGGAATTATACTATCTTTTACATTATAAATAGATATATTTCCTTCTTTATCAACTTTCGTACCACTTTCATAAAACATCCAATTTTTAGAATCTTTATCAAAAACATTAGTTCTTTGAAATGTTGTTTTAACTTCAGCTAATATAATTTCTCCACTGGGAAGACGTTTGTTGTATTTTACTTTGTAAAGTGTTTCACCTGATCCAAGTGTAGATAAATGAATAAATACATCTACTACTCGTTCTCCGGATGATAAATCACGATGGCTACACAATCGAATTCCTCTTGCAATAATTTGCTGCATTCTAGAATCATTCCACCAAGGATCTAATATATGAATTTGACGAACATTTTTAAAATCAACTCCTTCCATGATACTTTGAGTTCCTAAAATTATTTTTAAAAGCGATCCATCTTTATTTTTTTTACTATTAAATACACTTTTAGCTCTTTCGATATCAGAATCTTTTGTTGAACCTTTCCAAATAAAATAACTACCATTTTTACCTTTTAGAGGATATTCACTAAATCCAACAAAATCTAAAACAATTGCCATTGGATCAACACCATAATACACATAATTAGAATATACAAAAGCAGTACCAACAGATTGAAGTAATAATTCCGCTACTTTTGCAAATTTAGATGAATAATTACTAACTGTTCTTATAATGTTTTTATAAATATCAATGTCTTCTAAACTAGTATCAAGTATACTTACTTCTTTTAAAATCTTTTTAAATTCAGCTACTTTTATCTGTGATATTCGTTCTCTTGTTAATTTTTTTTGTTGTTCTGTTAATTTAATTTCTGGAAAAGCTATATTACAAATAAGTCTTGAATTATTAAATACACTTGTAGTTGTTTCATCTGATTTACTTTCAGATGAAATCATTTTAACAATAAATTCTTCATTATTTTGTCCTTTACTTTCTTGATCTTTTTTAACTTCTTTTATAAGTTCTCGTTTATATTCAGAATACTGATATGGTTGCATTGCATGATTCATTAAAATTACTTTTTTATATGGGTATGCTTCTGGGTTACCCCCTTTAAAATAAGAAACATAGCCACTACACATTTTTTTAAAAAGTTCAATATTTTGCATTTGGTTACCATCTAAAAATACTTCATTAAAATCATCAGGGCCATCTGGAAATAATATTCTAGGTCTTAATAAATTAATTGTTAATCCAAATTCATATGGCTTATCATATATAGGAGTACCTGTTAATAAAACTACTTTAAAATTTTGATTACTATGATATTTTAATGCAAATAATAATTTACGATAACTTGTCCCAATAGCACTTACTAAATTTTGTATTTCGTCTATAATAAGAAGACCATTTGCTTGTTCCAAGTTTTTAATAAACTGATGTTGTGTAAAAATACCATTATTTATTGTTAAAAGTCTATTTAAAAAAGTATCATGACTTATTATTTCATAAACTTTATTTATTTTTTTCTTTTCTTCTTCTTTTCTAGTTCTAATTTGTAAACGTAAATCTGTAACTAAACTTTGAAGTCTTGTAACTTCAGATCCACTTCCATTATTTTCAATCAAAATATTTATTTGTTTTTTAAGTTCTTCAATGTCATTATAATTTTTAGAAATACTAGTTCTTAAAATTTTATTTAAATAAAATTGTCGATTACCATGTATAAGTATTTCACCTGTAGCTGATTTAATTATACCTGCGTCTATATTTCCTATAATTTCTGAATAATATTGTTCTATTAATGAACTTGGTACAACTATTAATACAAGCGTGTCGGTTCTTCCAGGAATAATACCACCAGCGGTATTTCTAAATTTAAATGCCTCTCCTACTATAATACTAGTTATAGTTTTACCAGATCCTAATCCATGATATACTAACATTCCATTATTTTTAACATGTGTATTAATAATACGAGCCGCTAATTTTTGTTGGGGTTTTAGTGAAAAATTATCAACATTGCATAAATTATCAAATGTTTTACTGGCATAATCAGGTTTAAATGAATAATCTACCATTGTTTCATTAATCCATTTATAATAATCTTTACTTTTGTAACTTTGATAATTATTAAAATTAAAATCAGGTTTATAAACAATACTTCCTTTAAAACATTTATCAATATTTATTGCATCATCTTCTATTACGTCTGAATAGTATTGATTATATTTACCACAATCCATTTAACTTTACCATCATTTTAATTTTACAATAATTTAAAATTTCCATCCAAACCTTATTCCATTATCGGTAACTTGTTGCTGATTTCTTATCTTGTTTACTAAATTTTTTAATTTTTCTGAATAATTTGAATTGATATCTCTTTGTTCTTGTAAAATTATAATTTGATTACCTTTATCAAGTTTAACTTCAGCTTTAACAGGTTTGACAGATGGTTTAACTTGTTTAACGGACTGTTTAACTCGTTTAACGGACGGTTTAACAGGTTTGACAGGTTTGACAGGTTTGACAGGTTTGACAGGTTTGACAGGTTTGCCTTTTTCTGGTTTACCTGGTTTAACTAGTTTTTTCTTTTCCATTTAATAAAAGTATTTAAATTTCTTTTTAATTTTAAACATAAAAAAATAAAGAATAAGTATATACACATTTATGAGTGATAAAATTAAATATTATGGAAGTAGAGCGGAAGTATACCATGGTAATGCACAATACACCAAGGGAGGGTTAGCTAAATCAGATCTTAAACTTGTAAAGGATAAATATGGCAATGAACGTTATAAAAGTAAGAAACAACAGGCTTCTGGGAAAAAAAAAGGCACATTTAGAGATAAATGGGCAAAGGCTATGAAAGCAGCTAGAAAAGAACTTACTAAAGAAGGAATGGATCTCACTGGATTTGTCCCTGTGGGTGGAAAAACTAAAGAAGGAAAGGCTCTTTTAAAAAGAACACGTGAACTTGTTTAAAATTAAGTTAATTCGTAAAATTATACAATTTATTAAATTGTATAATTTTATAAGTTAAATGTCTGAGTCTGAACTTATTAAACAGCTCGAACAACGTATTACTATTCTTGAAAATGGTAAACCAGCTAAAGTAAAGGCGGTTAGAGAAAAATCTGCTTATAATATTTTTGTAGCTGATCATATCGCAAAGGCAAAGAAAAAAGATCCAGATTCTAAAAAGAAACATACTGAATATTTTTCAGAAGCAGCTAAAGCGTGGTCGTCTTCTAAAAAGAAGTAGGTTTAAGCGCGAATCGACCACCTTTTCTAGGCTGAATTTTACGGTAAACAGCCTTTCCTAAACGAGCTGGTGCTACTCCTGGAACAAGCATAGTTGCACCATAAGCAACCTTATTGTTTTTACGCATATTGTCATCGGCACTGCTTAATTTTTTACCTCCTGTAGCAACTGTTTTTCCGGCCACTTTAGCTCCTTTAACTACTGCTTTTCCGGCCGCTTTAGCTCTACCAACAAACCATCTATATGCCATATAGGCCAGAACAGCAATAATTAGGTAAGGGAGTATCATTCTAATTAATCCTTGAATTGCCATTTGTAAATATATTGTATCTTAATATTTTATTTTTATAATTAATTTATTAAAATGGAATATCTTGTTTGTTTATCATAGTAGGCGAATTTTTCAGAAGCAGCTAAAGCATGGACATCATCTAAAAATAATTTTTGTATTAATTGTATCCATATGCATTGTATTCATTGTATTGACTAAAAGATGATTTACTGCCTTTCTTTGATTTACCGCCTTTCTTTAGTTTTGAACCTACTTTCTTTATTCCTCCTAAAATTGTTTTTCCGGCCTTTTTAAGCATATTTATAAAATACCTCCATGCTAAATACATTAAAACAGTAATGATAACATAAGGAAATATTGTCATAAATAATTCATTCTCAAATAGGTTAACCATTTATATAATTTATAAATATTTTAATTTAAACTTAAATTTATTCAGTTCTTTTCTTTTTTTTTAAATTTTCCAGCCAGTTTTTTAGCACCTTTTTTTGCTTTACCTAAGATTTCTTTTATCATTTTTATTATTTTTTGAAAAAGTTTTTTAAGAGTTGTTATAATAAATTTAAAAATAGTAAATACTGCAGCAATCATTACAATATACGGTAACAAAGGAGTGAGAACACTGAAAATAGTTTTAACTACAGTTACAGCAACAGCCATGTTATTATATAATACTA
>Ga0209084_1001582_pt1 | contig 18810 bp, 21 predicted proteins | sample C_130820_MF_Meta_FD_187309 | JGI IMG/M metagenome (GOLD analysis project Ga0209084, IMG submission 187309) | Freshwater microbial communities from Lake Croche, Canada to study carbon cycling - C_130820_MF_MetaG (SPAdes) (version 2) | ecosystem: Environmental > Aquatic > Freshwater > Lake...
GAATATCCAAAATCTTTTCAATATCACTTGCGCGAGATTCAGTCTTGGAGGATGTTGTAATGATATCTACACCGAGTGCGCTGTACTCCTTGATGAAATCTGGAACAGGAGATACATCAACTTTTGTCACCACAATGATGGGCTTGATTGATTCGTGGAATGCACTGACTAGGAATCTATCGATTAACCCTCGGCGCGGTTCTGGATTAGCAGATGCGACAACAATAAGTAGTTGATCAATATTTGCAACAATTGTGCGCTCTACGCGCGCTGCATCGTCGACGGTTCTGCTCAGCGAGTTGGCACGTTCATTAACGCTCACAATGCGCGCAAGTGAACCTTCGGTTCCAGTGACATCTCCAACAATTTCAACGAGATCACCGACAACAACTGATTTAGGGCCGAGTTCGCGTGCTTTCATTGCAGTGATAATGATTCCTTCATCAGTGACACACGTTGTGCGCCCACGATCTACGGTGGTGACAAATGCGGTAATCGAATCTGAATGAGAAGGTCGATCTTTTGTGCGCCTGCGAGTAGTGCGAGAAGGTCGGATACGTGCATCCGATTCGTCATATTCGCGAGGAGTCATAGAACCAAGCTCTTCCAAAGTCCTGGAAAATCAGGAAGTGTTTTGCGAGTAGTTGCAACATTTTCAATAAGAACATCAGGTGTAACTAGTCCAATAACAGCGCCAGCGGTAGCTAACCGATGATCTTCATAGGTGTGAAAAGTGCCGCCATGCAGTGGAGCAGGAGTTATATGTAGTGAAGTTTCATCTTCAACTACATTTCCGCCAAGGCTATTGATTTCACGAGTAAGGGCAGCAAGGCGATCTGTTTCATGCAGACGTAGATGACCAATGCCGCGTAAGTGTGATGGCGAATCTGCGAGGGCAGCAAGTGCTGCGATTGCCGGAGTGAGTTCGCCGACATCATGTAAATCAATATCGATACCATGTAGTGAACTTGCACCAGTAATAGTTAAACCAGCTTCGGTAAATTCAACATCTGCGCCCATTGCGGTAAAAATTTCTCGTAATTGATCGCCAGGCTGTGTTGTGCTCCTTGGCCAATCCTTAATCGTAATTGAGCCACCGCAGACCATTGCAATTGATAAGAATGGAGCGGCATTTGATAAATCAGGTTCAATAACTAGGTCTAAACCCTTCAGTGGGCCAGGCTCAACGCTCCACATTTCACTCTCTTTATCAACATGAACAGTTGCTCCAAAATCACGCAACATCTGCACCGTCATATCGATATGGGGCATCGATGGCAAAGAAGTACCGCGATGTTGTGCTCTGATTCCATTGGTCATACTGGGTGCAACAAGTAGAAGTGCGGATAAGAATTGACTGGATTTACTCGCATCAATAGTTAGTTCGCCACCTGGAACTGAACCTTTTGCTTTTACAACCATAGGAAGTGAGTAACGGCCGCCATGTTCAATTTCAATTCCGAGTTCTTCAAGTGCTTTAATCACAGGCCCGAGTGGACGTTCGTAGGAACGTGGATCTCCATCGAATGAAATATCACCATGTGCAAGTGCTGCAAGTGGTGGGAGAAAACGCATGACAGTGCCGGCATTTCCTACATCAACTGACGCTGGGCCTTGCAACGCTGCCGGAGTAAGAATCCATTTCTCATCATCGCCGGTGATTGAGATCCCGAGTGATCGAAGACCATCTGACATCAGTTCTGAGTCGCGAGAAATAAGTGGCTTACGAATAGTCGATGGGGACTTTGCTTGAGCTGCGAGAATCAGCGCTCTATTTGTTACCGACTTTGAACCAGGAATCGTTACCGATGACGAGACGGGTTTGTGGCCGCGAAAAGGTGCGGGCCATAACTCATCTGCGTGAGTAACGTCATTGGGCATATGCCAAGTCTAACGGCTGCCGTGCTCTGACTGATACGGGATTAAGATAATCATTATGTGTGGCAGATATGCGCAATCACTTGGCGCAGAAGAGTTAGTCGAATCCTTCGATTTAGCAGGCTCGACCCTTGATCAATCTCTTCCACTGAATTGGAATATTGCTCCAACAAATGAGATCTACATAATTAGAAGTGAATCTGATTCAAGAATTCTCGATTCTGCTTCATGGGGAATTATTGCGCCATGGCAGAAGACGCTCACTGAAGCCCGCGCTTCACAATCACATGCAATTAATGCACGAAGTGAATCAATACATGAGAAGCCAACATTCCGTCATGCATTTAGAACTTCCCGTTGTCTAATTCCCGCAACTGGATATTACGAATGGGCTACTTCACTGGGAAAATATTCACCTAAGCAACCCTTCTATATTTCAGATAAAGATGGCGCACAACTTTCTATCGCTGGAATTTGGAGTTCGTGGCAGAGCGAGAAGGGTGAAGTAATTCAAAGTGCAGCCATCATCACTCGCGAAGCGGTGGGAGAACTTGCAACGATTCATAGTCGCATGCCAGTTTTTATGCCACGTAATCGCTGGCAAGGTTGGCTCGACACAGAAGCGCGAGATATGAATCGCCTGATAAATATGATGTCTCTCGATGAACCTGATGCTGGGCTTGTCGCAAGGCCAGTTTCTCCACGTGTAAACGTTGTTGCAAACAATGGTTCTGAGCTAATTATTCCCATCGAATTGGGTGAACCGGAAACTCTTTTTTAATATAACCTAGTAGCGATGACATCGAAAGATTTAGTTCTAGAAAGCGCTACCGATCGTACGAGTCGGTTCGAGCGCGATGCTTTGGTATTCACAAATCAGTTATATGCAGCAGCACTTCGTTATACAAGAAACCCTGAAGATGCGCGCGATTTAGTTCAAGATACTTATCTCAAAGCATTTGCTTCCTTCCATCAATTTGAAGAAGGCACAAATTTGCGTGCTTGGTTATATCGAGTACTGACTACAACATTTATCAATAATTACCGTAAAGGCCAACGTCAACCTCTGATTGCCGATAATGAATTAGAGGATTGGCAGGTAGCTGAAGCTCAAAGCCATACAAGTGATCAAGGAAAATCTGCAGAGACTGTTGCGCTAGAAACGCTACCCGATAGCGATATCAAGCGAGCACTGCAGGAGATTCCCGAAGAATTTCGCATCGTGGTTTATTTGGCCGATGTTGAAGGTTTTGCTTATAAAGAGATTGCCGAAATTGTTGGTGCACCAGCAGGAACTGTGATGTCCAGACTTCACCGAGGCCGCAAACAACTTCGCGAGAAGTTAACCGACTATGCCAAGGAGCTTGGCTACTCGACAGATGCACCTTCTGAAAAGAAAGATTCGAAGAAGGGGGGCGCGCAATGAGTTTCATCGAGATTCAATGTGGTGATGTTTTGTCATCAGTTGTATTTATTATTGAAGGCGAACTCGAGCAGATCCCTCAAGCCGAGGCAATTAATTCTCACCTTTCAATCTGCGCTGCCTGCAATGCCGAGATTGAACATGAACGCCTGATGCACCAGCTGCTACAGGATGTCTTGCGAAGAAGTTGCGATGAACAAGCACCTGATGAGCTTCATGAATCAATCCATCAGCAAATTCGCGCGCAGATGGCGGGACAGGCAACCACAGAAGTAGTGACCCAATTCAGCATGACTGAAATTTCTATCGAAATCGATGAATTTGGAAATGTGGAGCACCGCGAAATTCAGATAGAACAGACGCATATCCAACACTTCATAGACGACGAGGACTAATCTTCAAAGCATGAAACCTGCTGACGAAGTGCTTGGCGCTGTCGGCTTCTCGGTAATGACAGTTCGTCCTGGCGATACCTGTGTAACTATGGGCGTATCAGACCTTCCAGTTGTTGCGCCATCGCACTACTTAACTTTGATGGAGAATGCTTGCGTTGCATCGCTCTCCGAACACTTAGATTCTGGTGAGACTACTTTTCTTACTCACTCATCACTTGAAATTGTTGGCGCAGCAACGGCAGGTGCTCAGATTCGAGCGAACTCGCGTTTGATAGATATCGAAGGACGAGATCTCACCTTTGAATGCGATGTCTACGAAGGTGAGAGACATCTTGCGCAAGCTGAAATAAGAAGAGCGACAGTTGAGCGAATATCTTTCCTCGCTCGAACTGCCGCTCAATCACTCATTAACGAGTGAATACTTAATTATTTCGCGGATTAAGCTTTCTTGGTGGCCCAGAAAATTTCAGCAATCTCATCAATCTTTGCGATGAGTTGATCTGCAACTTTCACATCTTGAGTTCCCTTAGTACCTGCAGCACCTGCAAGTTTTGTCGCCTCATTGAAGAGTGAGTGCAACTGTGGGTATGTCTCAAAGTGTGGAGCCTTGAAGTAATCAGTCCAGAGAACCCAGAGGTGCTCCTTCACTTGGTGTGAACGCTCTTCTTTAATTGCGACAGAGCGTGAACGGAAATCTGCATCTGTATTTGCTGCGTACTTCTCCATGCAAGCCTTAACTGAGAGTGCCTCAATCTTTGCTTGTGCTGGATCGTAAACTCCGCAAGGAAGATCGCAGTGTGCGTGAACAGTAATTTTAGGTGTGAATATATTTCTCATGAGAGCGAGACTACTGCAGGTCTCACTAGAATTCGAGTTATGGCTAAGTACGCATCAATGCTGGTAGAAGGCGACTCAATGGCGCCCACTTACAGTGCTGGTGACTGGTTGATGGGGCGCTGGGCTAATTACAAACTTGCTGGATTTAACAAGGTGCGGGCTGGTGACGTCGTTGTCATTGAACGCGATGAGCAACCTGGGATCTTTTATGTAAAGCGCATCGGCGAGATTCGTGCATCAGCGGGAGATATGCCAATGATATTTCTCTTAAGTGACAACAGCGCAGGTACAGATTCAAGGCATTGGGGATGGCTACCGATTACCAATATACGAGCAAAAATATTATTTAGAATGAAAAAGGGAAGCTAATAATCTTTCAGCCACATGCAATTAACAAGTGCATGTTATTTACAAGTCCATGTATTTAACGAGTAAATGCCTCATCCATTAACGCCTTTGCTTCATCTTCATGCAAGTGATGATTTCCTGTTGCAGGAGATGCCGATGCGCGGCGGGAAATTCGGCGAAGAACGCGACCATCAACACCTGTTCCACCAATTGACTCTGTCGTGCTGAGTGCAACGTGTGGCCATGCTCCTTGATTTGCAGGTTCATCTTGAACCCACAACAAGTTTGCATTTGGATGCTTCTTAGCTTCAACTTCCATCTGTGCAACAGGGAATGGATATAGACGTTCAACGCGCACGATAGCTGTGCTGCTGTCGTTTAGGCGATTACGTTCTGCAACTAAGTCGTGATAGATCTTTCCGCTGCAGAAGATCAATCGTGAAGCATTATTGACAGTTGCATCGCCAATAACTGGCAAGAATGTTCCCGAAGTAAAATCACTAATTGATGATGCGGCAGCTTTCAGGCGCAACATTGATTTTGGAGTAAAGACAACCATTGGGCGTCGCTTTGGATTTGCTGCGTGAAAGCGCAACAAGTGGAAGTAGGAAGCTGGCGTAGATGGTTGGGCGACAGTCATATTCTTCTCGGCGCAGAGTGCAAGGAAGCGCTCGATACGTGCTGATGAGTGATCTGGTCCTTGTCCTTCATAACCATGTGGAAGAAGAAGTACTACAGATGAACGCTCGCCCCACTTTTGTAGAGCTGATGAGATGAATTCATCGATAATTGTTTGGGCGCCGTTAGCGAAATCGCCGAACTGACCTTCCCAGAGCACAAGTGCTTCATCGCGTACGACCGAATACCCATATTCAAATCCCATCGCCGCATATTCACTGAGCAATGAATCAACGACAAAGAATTGGTTTTCGTCAGAGATCAACGAACGAAGCGGGGTCCACTCATTGCCATTTTCTTTATCAATGATGACTGCGTGACGATTTGAGAACGTTCCACGACGCGAATCTTGGCCAGCAAGTCGAACCGGGCGACCTTCTTTCAGAAGTGAACCAAAGGCGAGCATCTCGCCAGTCGACCAATCGATGGTGCCATCATTAATTGATTCTGCACGCTTTTGAAGTTGTGGCAGAAGTTTTGGATGCACATTAAAGCCTTCTGGAATAGCTATCTGTGTCGCAGCAATTTCGCGGATCAATGACTCTGAGATAAATGTTGGAACATCTTCTGCATTGGGGACTATAGGCACAACGAAATTTGGATCGCTATGTTCTTCATAGTTTGCAACTGATGCAAATACTTCTTCAAGCTGAGATTGGTAATCTGCTGCGATTTCCGCTGCTTCTTCAGGAGTGATATCTCCACGTCCTACTAGGGCATCGGTATAGAGAGTACGAGTTGTGCGCTTTGCATCAATGAGTTTGTACATCAGCGGTTGAGTGAAACTTGGCTCATCGCCTTCATTGTGTCCACGGCGGCGGTAGCAGACCATGTCGATCACTACATCTTTATTAAATGCTTGGCGGTATTCAAATGCAAGACGAGCAACGTGTACGCATGCTTCAGGATCATCGCCGTTGACGTGGAATACAGGTGCTTCAATAAGTTTTGCGACATCAGTTGAATAACGAGAAGTACGCGATGCATAAGGTGAAGTTGTAAATCCAACTTGATTATTCACCACGATATGGATTGTTCCGCCTGTGCGGTAACCAGGAAGTTGCGAAAGTTGAAGCGTTTCAGCGTTGACACCTTGTCCAGCAAACGAGGCATCGCCGTGTAACAAGATGGGAAGTACTGAATATGCACCCTTTGTATTGAGGCGATCTTGTTTTGCACGAACTATGCCTTCAAGTACAGGGTTTACAGCCTCAAGGTGTGAAGGGTTTGCAGCTAAGTAAATCTTTGTCTTTGCGCCAGATTCGGCGGTAAATACGCCTTCAGTTCCTAAGTGGTACTTCACATCTCCAGAACCGTGAACTTGGTTCTCTGCGTAATGGCCCTGGAACTCTTGGAAGATTTGGCCGACAGATTTTCCAGCGATATTTGCAAGCATATTTAAACGCCCACGGTGAGGCATTCCGATACACACTTCATCGAGTCCTTGTTCAGCAGCTGCCGAAACAATTGCATCGGTAAGAGGAATTACTGATTCGCCACCTTCGAGTGAGAAGCGCTTTTGTCCAACAAACTTTGTTTGCAAGAATGATTCAAATGCTTCGGCGCTATTGAGTTTACGCAAAATTCGGAGTTGTTCTTCGCGAGCTGGCTTTTCCCAGCCGCTTTCAAGATGGCTCTGCATCCACTGACGTTCTGCAGGATTTGAAATATGCATGTACTCAATACCAATTGAACGACAGTATGAGTCGCGGAGAATTCCTAGAATCTTGCGAAGTGGCAAGAACTTCTTTCCACCGAATCCACCTGTTGCAAATTCGCGATCGAGATCCCACAAGGTAAGCCCATGCGTGCGCACATCAAGATCCGGGTGATTACGTAGTGCATATACAAGCGGATCAACATCGGCCATGAGATGACCCCATGTGCGATACGCGTTGATAAGTTGCTGAACTCGAGCAGTCTTATCAATCTCTTCATCTTTCGTTACTGCAAAATCAACTGCCCAACGAATTGGCTCGTATGGAATTCGGAGCGCAGTAAAGATTTCATCGTAGAAATCCTCTGCGCCAAGTATGTATTCGTGGATGCGACGCAAGAAGTCACCAGATTGTGCGCCTTGAATGACGCGGTGATCGTAAGTACTTGTCAGTGTAAGAACTTTGCTGACCGCCATACGTGCCAGTGTCTCTTCACTTGCCCCTTGGAATTCGGCCGGGTAGTCAAGTGCGCCCACACCAATAATCAAACCTTGGCCTTGAACTAAGCGAGGAACGGAGTGGACTGTTCCAATAGTTCCCGGATTGGTGAGTGAAACTGTTGTTCCAGCATAATCTTCAACAGTCAGAGTTCCGGCGCGCGCTTTTTTCACAATCTCTTCATAGGCGACCCAGAACTGACCGAATTCGAGCGCTTCGCAACCCTTAATTGATGGGACCAATAATTGACGAGTTCCATCTGGTTTAGCTAAATCGATAGCAATACCAAGATTGATATGTTCTGGAGTCCCGAGTGCTGGCTTTCCTTCGAGTTCGCCATAGAAAGCATTCATCTCGGGCATCGCACGCAAGGCTTTAATCATTGCGTAGGCGATGATGTGCGTAAAGGAAACTTTTCCACCACGTGTGCGCTTTAAATGATTATTTATAACGATGCGATTATCAATCATTAACTTGGCAGGAATTGCGCGCACAGATGTTGCAGTTGGAACTGAAAGGGAGGCTTCCATGCTCTGCACAACGCGAGCTGCAACGCCGCGAATCGGTGTCAAGGATGCTGCACTTGGCGTAATCAAAGTTGGAATTGGTTTTGCAACTGGATCAGCAGGCATTGCCATCGTTGATGAAACTTCGCGAACAATTTGTTGTGCTGGTGCAAGAGGAGTTGATGCTGCTGGTGCAACAGGGGTTGGTGCCGGAGTCGATGCAGCAGGTGCCGCAGGAACAACGGGTGCTTGCACACCACTCATCGAAATATTTGGGGGAGTCACTGCCTTGGGTGTTGGAGGTGTTCCGCCGCGTGGGGCACCCGGCGTTGAAGAAGTTGTTGCGCTACTCGCACTTGGCGCACCTGATTGCGGATTATTTTGAAAGTACGTTACCCATTCGCTTGGGATAGAAGTTGGATCAGATTGGTATCGCTCATACATTTCTTCAACGAGCCAATCATTTGCCCCAAAATCTTGGCCTGACTGCGACACTGAGCGCTCCTTTGCGTTACTTCAAAATCTCTAAGAACATGGATAAGACTATCTGCTGAGCATGGAGCAAAAAAATGAGAGAAGGCTTAAAAAGGCGCGAGATTGGGCACATTTCTCAGTGGTGCCTGCCCCGCCCCGACATCTCGACCATCTCAGTAGCTTTCACCCGCTTACTCAAGAGGCAGATAGTTCCAATTTTTGAGACAGTTGCGCCGTGCTTGCAGATACCCAACGCCCGCTAGCCATCATCACCGGTGGCAGCCGCGGCCTCGGCTTTGAAACCGCCAAAGCGCTCGCGCGTCAAGGTTTTGATTTAGCTCTCGTTGCAAAAGATTCAGCGCGACTATCTGCGGCCGCGGATTTAATTCATCAAGATTCAAAGGCCGATGCACAACTTCATATCTCGACATTTGCATGCGATCTTGAGCAACCGCATCTTGTCCGCGAACTTATTGATTCACTCAATCAATCTCTGCCCACACCACGACTACTCATTCTTGCCCACGGTGTGATGAGCGAGAAGATGTCAAAGACTTTAAGGACGAATGATTCTGAGTGGCGCCGAGTCATGGCAATCAATCTTGACTCTGTCTTTCAATTAGTCAACGGTGTTGCACCTGCCATGGCCGAAGCGCGCAATGGCCGACTCATTATCTTCTCTGCATGTTTAGGGCGAATGTCTGGTCCTGGAAATGCTGGTGGTCTTGCCCCGTATCGAATTAGTAAAGCTGGAGTTAACGCACTCGTTCGAAACCTGGCACATGAAACTGGACTTGGCGCTCGCGGATTTCTGGTTGATGCAATCTGTCCAAATCATTCGCGAACAGATATGGGCGGAGCCGATGCACCGCGTTCTGCTGAAGAAGGTGCAGCAACTGCAGTGTGGCTTGCAACTAGAGAATTTGACCCAGCTGGATCAACTGATGCGCAAAAAGTTACTGGCGTGCTTTGGGAAGATAATCAGATAGTTCCTTGGTAAAGCCAAGTTCATGTAATGAACTCTTGAAGATGAATAACTAAAGCGCAGATCAGCCCTCTTCTTTAGCAATCATAAATGCAAAGTAGAGCGTAGGTAGCGCTACCGCCAGAATAATTACGGCGCCGATATAGAAGTGACCTTCAATTTGATAGTAAGCAACGCCAACTGCAATTAAGTTAGCCAGAATTGTTGGTGATCTTCCAAAACTCTTTCCTCGTAAATACCCACGTGCGCAAGTAAATAATCCAGCTGCTCCAAGTAGCGCAAAGACAATCACTCCAACAAGTGGAGCCATTTCCTTCTCGCTATGTGTAAAACCAAGCACAGCCAACCACACACCTAGGGCGAGTACGAGACTTGCTTCGATGTAGAGGAGTGCTGCCACTGTAGGACGTTTAGCGGATTGGTTGGGACTATCGCCTTGTGTTGATTGCCTACTCATGATGCGGACTTTAGCAGTATCGATTGATTTTACTGCCTTGCACTCATGACATTTTCACACGACGGACTTCGAGATTCCCTAACTCATTTAGCCGCACCACCGTATTTCTATGAAAATTTACGCCGAGAATTAGCGGCTCTTGAAAGAAATAAATCACGACTTTCGCTTATAAAGTTTCTTGTCACACCGAACGCAGTACAAGGCGGAAACATTTCAGATAACTTCCAAGAAAACGATTCAAAGTATGAAAGTGCGATACTTTCATTTGCTGAAGTCCTAAAAGCTTCGACTCGATCTGAGGATCTTTGTGCTCGGTTAGGAAGATTTGAATTTACCTTGATACTTAAAGGCGCTGAGGAGATAGCAGAATCTTTGGCTGCAAGAGTTCTGAGCGCTTGGGTTGAGGATAACTTTAAATGCCAATTTTCTATCCTCGCAGTCAAGTCCGGTGAAAGCTCTCTTGAAATACTCAATCGATTAGATAACCAGGAGTTAATCTCCGGTTCTCAGAGTTAAAATCTCTTTTTAATTATCCACACCTTTGCCTATGCCACATACTTAAATGTCAGTTGAGTTCTAACTTCCGGACATGGAAATCATGGACCCCGAAGTTGTTTTTGGTCCTATCGCTGAATTCATTCTCGATCCTACAGTTGAAGAAATTTGGATAAATTCTCCCGAGCGAATTTTCATTGCTCGATCAGGTCTGAGTCATTTAACAAACCTTGTTCTCACTTCCGATTCGGTACGTGACCTCATCGACCGAACTCTTCTTTGGAGTGGCAGAAGGCTCGACCTTTCACATCCATTCGTTGATGCTCGACTTCCAGATGGAAGTCGATTGCACGTTGTGATTCCAGAGATAACAGCCGAGCATTGGGCTGTAAATATTAGAAAACATTTACTACACAATATCTCGTTGAAAGAGCTGGCAAATCGTGGGGTAATGAATTTAGAGATGGCTAATCAACTATCAAAGGCAGTCAAATCTGGTCTCAATATTTTAGTTAGTGGAGGTACCCAAGCCGGGAAGACGACATTACTTAACGCGCTTGCCTCGGAGATTCCTCTATCCCAGCGAGTTATTACGATTGAAGAGGTATTTGAATTACATCCAAATATTCCTGATGTTATTGCAATGCAAACAAGGAGTGCGAACTTACAAGGAGAAGGCGAGATACCACTTCGCAAATTGATCAAAGAAGCCCTGCGTATGCGACCTTCAAGAATTATCGTTGGAGAAGTTCGTGAAGCAGAAGCCCTAGACCTACTAATCGCTCTTAATTCTGGACTTCCTGGCATGGGCACCCTGCACGCAAACTCAGCCCGCGATGCAATCACCAAATTGCAAGTTCTTCCCCTACTGGCAGGTGAAAATATTTCACATAAATTTATCGCACCTACTGTTGCATCAGCTATTGATTTGATTGTGCAAGTTGCCATCGCTAAGGATGGAAGCAGAAGAATTGTTGAGATTGCTCAAGTTACTGGCCGCTTCGAAAATGATCGAGCTGAGATCGAAAATATTTGGAATTGGACCGGCAACGGGTATGTCAAAGGCTTAGGAGCTCTTCCGTGAAAAGAACGAGCAGAGCACAGAGTCAATTTATGAAGAGGTTATTTATAGGTGCAGTAATTTTACTAGTCACCTTTGGATTCACCCACTCGATAAGTATTTCTCTTGCATTTGCAATATTTGTTGGAATTTTCCTCACACTTACGCAGCGAAATAAATCAGCTCGTAAATCTGATGAGATTCAATCTGCATGCCCAGACATTATTGACCATCTCATTTCGGGCTTGCAATCAGGATTATCACTTAATGAATCACTTGTTGGTCTTTCACTTCGTGGGCCACAGGTAACTCGCCAATATTTTGAGAAATTCCGAATAGATATCTATAGCACTGGAGATTTTATGGCTTCTCTTGAGAAGCTAAAAGCTGATTTTTCGGAGAGTACGACAGATCTAATAATTGAAGCACTATTAATTTCTCATACTCTCGGTGGCACTGAATTGATGAAAATCCTTAGACTTCTCGGAAATTTTATTCGTGAGGATTTAACTCTAAGGCGTGAAATAAGCGTCAAGCAGAATTGGATAAAGAATTCCGCCCACTTATCTGCTGGTGCACCTTGGATTCTTCTTCTACTACTTTCAACGCAGCCAGCCACTTCAGCAGCATTTTCTAATACCTCCGGAGCTCTAGTTCTCTGCAGCGGACTTTTACTCACAACGTTGGCTTACCTCTGGATGAACCACCTCAGCCAGATGCCCACACAATCGCGCGTTTTTACGGGGATATATGAATAGCGCACTATCAGTCACCTTATTGCTTCTCATACCGGCTCTTATTCTCCTCAACGTAGATTTTTCAATAGAAAAGAACGCTCTCAGGGTTATAGGCAAGATTGGTGACCGAACTTCGGCTCGTGAAAAATTTCAGGAAATGGGTCTTGTCGACGAGAGACATTATGAAAATTTCCGATTAAAACAATGTGTGCTCATAGCAATTCTCTCCCTGCTTATTTTTCTTTATAGCCTGTATAGGCAAACTTCTCTCATGCAGATGGTTGGATTCACTCTTTCCGGCAGTACTTTCATAGTTTTCTATACAGAACGAGCATTGCGAAACAGAGTCGGTGAGTACAGAGATCTCATAGAGTCAGATTTCCCGGCAATCATTGAAATGATGACTCTTGCCCTTTCAGCTGGGGAAACACCGATCAGTTCGATGCAAAGAATTGCCAGAAGAGGAAGTGGCCCGCTTGCTAAAGAGTTTTCTGGAGTCGTTTCGAAGGTAACTACAGGAATTCCTTTCCATCAAGCCTTGGATGCTATGGGTCGCCGGATTCATTCAATTACAGTCCGGAGATTTGTTGACGCATTAATAATTGCAATTAATCGTGGAGCACCGTTAATTGATGTATTGCATAGCCAATCGATTGAAGCAAGAGCTCATCAACGGAACCGAGTTCTCAGTGCGGCGGGAAAGTCGGAAGTACTGATGATGATTCCAGTTGTTTTTCTTATTTTGCCCATTTCGATACTTTTCGCACTTTGGCCATCCCTAACAAATTTGAATCTATTTGCAACAGGTTAACCCAACAAAAAAGGAGAAGAGCAGATGAAGATAAAGTTAGAAGTAGAGAGAAGCTATATATTATTTTTAAACTATGTATCTCTAAAACTTGCCGCACTAAAGCAAAACCGAATCTATCAAGCTTTAAGAGATGATCGAGGAGACGTTCCAGGTTGGGTTTTAGTGGTATTAATGACCACTGGCCTGGTAACTGCTATTTGGACCATTGCGGCACCTCGATTGACCGCAATCCTTAAAAATTCGTTGGATGCCATGAATGGAATTCGATAATTGTTTGCTGAGAGAATTAGAAAGTTATTCTTGAGTACGAGTGGAAATGTAGAAAGCGCTTTGGTGCTTATCCCACTTCTGACTCTCTTTCTTATTGCATCTCAAATCACAATTGCAATTCACTTAAGAAATTGGGAGAAAATTTCAGCACAAGATTCCGCATCAACGCAGGCGATATCAGGCGATTTCTCCGACTCGAACACATATCTCCATATTGATTCTCCAGACCCGAATCAAAACTTGGATTTAGTCATTACGCATAAGAGGCGATTTTTACCATTACTTGTCCCAAGGCTGCCCACAATCATGGGATCTCAGTCCGAAGTTGATGTCTCTGGATTGGCAGTCGTTGAGAATCAACGATGACGCCAAATTCCTCTTGAATATTAGAAGCTTAAAGAAGGTGCTTTCTATATTTTCATCGAGTAGAGGTAGTGCAAGTCTTGAATTTTCTCTCCTTGCAATTCCATTATTCGTACCTCTTTTCATTTACATGTCTCACTTTGCTCACGCGAGCGATGGCCAAGACTCGCTCAGAACTTTAGCTCGAGAATCTGCTCGATCCTTTGTCATGAGTCGAAATGATGAAAGTGCGTTTCACGTTGCAGAGCAAGTTTTTTTCAATGGAGGAGAAGCGCTTGGATATGGGTCCAAAATTAAAGAGAATCTCTTGACGATGAAGATTCAATGCGAAATGAGACCGTGCATATCGCCAAACGCAAAAATTGAGGTGGGTTTATACCTTGCCACAAATGGTGAAAAAGGAATTTCTGTAGGGGCAATTGAATATGTGTCACCATGGGCGTAAAAGACTTGGCCATAACGGCAAAAGAATCTCTATCTCTAAAGATTGTTCGAAGTAATCGCGGTTCAGTTTCAGTACTAATTTTTACTCTCTTTATATTAACTCTCATCACTTTACTTATCCTCGCAGATATATCTTCTATCTATTTGGCCAAACGCTCGCTCACGCAAGTCACTGAAGGAGCTGCGCAACGCGGGGCAAGAAACCTAGATTCAAAGGAATATTATAAAAACGCTTACACATTGAAGAATTTAGCCTCCAATATTTTGAGTGGAGGAGATCAAGACCCCGGAATCCCAATAGATTGCGCCAAAGCAAGCCACGATGCAGTTTCAACTTTGAACGATTGGAATCTACTCAATAATTCCGTTGCGCGAAGAAATATCAAAGACGTTTCTATAACCGATATCTCTTGTGACGGATTCCAGATTGCAATACTCACTTCAGCGGTTGCGACCCTACCGATTGTTCTACCCTTTACCGGGATTTCGGAGGTTCATATAACTTCACACGTTGGAATATTCGATGAGAGAAAGATTCCTTAATTTCCCTTCGTAAAGGGAAGGAGTAGAAAGGGAAGAATCAAAGGTTCTGACGTAGCTTCACTTCTCGCTATCCTTAACCCATGGCTCGCGAATATAACCTCGAAATTAATGAGATAAGCGCGACCTTGACCTCCATTGAAAAAGTATTGGATCTGCCAAAGCTTGAAGGCGAAGCAGTCGAACTTGAAGCGGCAGCTGGAGTTCCGAATTTGTGGGATGACCCCGAGAAGGCACAAGCTGTAACAAGTAAGTTATCTCGAGTCCAGGCAACTATTGGGCGGCTTAAAGGATTGCGCCGTCGCGTTGATGATCTTCCACTTCTCTTTGAATTAGCGGCTGATGAACCAGATGGATCAGCACTTGGTGATGCAGAAGCAGAGTTAGATTCAGCAAAGAAGGCAATTAGTGAGTTAGAAGTAACTACATTGCTCAACGGCGAATATGACATGCGGGACGCCTTGATAACAATTCGTTCAGAAGCCGGTGGCGTAGAAGCAGCGGACTGGGCTGAAATGTTGATGCGCATGTATTTGCGTTACTGCGAACGTCATGAATTTAAAGTTGATGTCCTAGAAACTTCCTATGCAGAAGAAGCAGGAATTAAATCAACAACATTCCGAGTTAGTGCACCTTATGCATATGGCACGCTATCTGTTGAACAGGGCACTCATCGCTTAGTACGTATTTCGCCTTTTGATTCACAATCACGTCGACACACATCATTTGCAGGCGTGGAAATTGTTCCAGTTGTTGAGCAAAGCGATCACATTGATATTGATGAGAAAGAAGTCCGGGTTGATGTCTATCGCTCATCTGGCCCAGGTGGTCAAGGCGTTAACACAACGGACTCTGCAGTGAGATTGACTCACGTGCCAACAGGCATTGTCGTTTCCTGCCAGAATGAACGTTCACAAATTCAAAATAAGGCCACAGCGATGGCAGTCTTGCAATCGAAATTGTTAGAGCGTCGTCGCCAAGAAGAGCAAGCAAAGATCAATGCGCTAAAGGGTGATAACTCCGGATCATGGGGAAATCAGATGCGTTCATATGTTTTAGCGCCGTATCAAATGGTGAAAGATCTTCGTAATAATCATGAAACGGGAAATACCGCAGCAGTATTAAATGGTGAAATTGATGATTTTATTGAAGCTGGAATTCGTTGGCGCCGTTCGCAGGCTTAATTTCTCTCTGTGAATTACCTTAAATAGGGCGAATTTCCCAAGTTATCTCCACCAAACTACTTAAACTAGGCTCAGGACTCGAGAGAGCATGCAAGAGGAGTAGTACGTGATTCGCTTTGAGAATGTCACAAAGTTGTATTCAGGACAGGATCGCCCTGCCCTTGAGAACGTGAGCCTTGAAATTGTTAAAGGTGAATTCGTTTTCTTGGTGGGTATGTCTGGTTCCGGTAAGTCAACTTTCTTGCGATTGATTCTGCGCGAAGAGCGACCTACTGCCGGGGTTATTCATGTTGCTGGAAAAGATTTAGGAACTCTTGCAAACCATAAAGTTCCAGAACTTCGTCGCCAAGTAGGAACTGTATTCCAAGATTTTCGCCTTCTGCCCAACAAAACAATCTCTGAAAATATTGCGTTCTCGTTGCACGTACTTGGATATTCGCAGAAAGAGATCAATCGCGAAGTTCCAGAGATGCTTGAACTTGTTGGACTTGAAGATAAGGGCGATCGTTTGCCTTCTGAAATCTCTGGCGGAGAACAACAGCGCGTGGCAATTGCTCGCGCATATGTGACGCGCCCAGCAATCATTATTGCTGATGAACCCACTGGAAACTTAGACCCCGCGCTCTCTGTTGGAATTATGAAGTTACTCGATCGAATCAATCGCGAGGGAACCACAGTTTTGATGGCGACGCACGATTCTGGAATTGTGGATCAGATGCGTAAACGAGTGATTGAACTAGATGGCGGCCACGTTATTCGTGATCAAGTTCGCGGCGTCTACGGATACACGGGATAAGGGGACGACCAACTATGCGCGCAGGATTTCTATTAAGCGAAGTTCGAATCGGACTTCGTCGAAACCTCACAATGACTTTTGCCGTCATTGTTACTGTGGCTATTTCACTATCTCTACTTGGAATCGGTCTGCTCTCGAACTCACAAGTGGGTGCGATGAAAGATTATTGGTATGACAAGATTGAAGTTTCCGTATTCCTCTGCGGATCACTTTCAGAATCACCATCATGTAGCGGAGGAGTTGTCACTCCAGATCAGCGCACATCAATAAAGGCCGATCTCGAGGCACTTCCAGTAGTGCAGAGCGTTTTCTATGAATCACAGACTGAAGCATTTGCACGCTTTAAAGAACGCTTTAAAAGCTCTGCAATTGCACAGAATGTAACCGCAGATCAACTTCCTGAATCATTCCGCGTTAAGTTAAAAGACCCAACGCAATTTGATGTTGTAGTAAGTGCATTTAGTGGACGACCTGGAGTCGACATCGTTCAAGACCAACGCACTATTCTGGAAAAGTTCTTCCGACTACTTGCAGTGCTCAGAAATGGCGCGCTGATTATCGGATTGCTCTCTGTATTTACCGCCGCACTTCTCATTAGCAATACTCTGCGCATTGCAGCATTTAACCGTCGCCGCGAGACAGGTGTGATGCGATTAGTTGGTGCATCTTCATGGTCTATTCAACTTCCATTCCTACTTGAAGGCGTCTTCTCAGCGTTCGTCGGCTGGATCTTGGCAAGTGGATTACTGGCTGCGTTAAAGCTTGTCGTCGAGAAGAAAGTTGCACCGCTACTTACCTTTACTAAGTTCTTTGGTTGGGGAGAAGTAGTCGCTGCATCTGCATGGTTATTGCTCACCGGCATCGTGGTCTCTGTTATTGCATCAGTCATCACTCTTCGTCGATACCTCAAGGTGTAATTTCATGGTGAAGGAGCTGGGAAAAAAGCTCATTGCTCAGAACAAGAAGGCCCGCCATGATTTTTCGATTGAAGATGTTTACGAATGCGGCATTGTTCTAACCGGCACTGAAGTTAAATCTCTGCGAGCAGGACGAGCCTCACTTATCGATGGTTTTGCGATGATTGAAAATGGCGAACTCTGGTTGCACGGGGTACATATTCCTGAATACACAGAAGGCACATGGACTAATCACACTCCGCGCCGTAAGAGAAAACTTCTTGTTCATAAGATGGAACTTCGCAAAATTGCAGCACGGCTAAAAGACTCTGGCGTCACGCTTGTTCCATTACAGCTCTACTTTAAAGATGGAAAAGCGAAGATTGAAGTCGCTATTGCAAAGGGTAAGAAAGCCCACGATAAGCGCGCTACCTTGATGGAACAGCAAGCTACGCGCGAAGTAAATCGCGAACTTTCGCGCCGCCAATCCGGCAAAGATTCCTAGTTGCGTTAGGTTCTCGGCGCTAGGTTTCTGGAGCAAGGTTTCTGGAACAAGGTTTCTGGAACAAGGTTTCTGGAACAAGGTTTCACTCAGTTATGCCAGGGTTCGCTCTTAGATTTGAGTAGTTGCAAGCGCAGTCGAGAGGCAATTTCTTACTTCACCTACTTGTTGTCTATACTTCTCACATCACTTAGATAGATCGAGTTGGTAGACAAGAATGCCGCTCCATACCTTCTAAGAAGACAATCCACCAAAACAATTTTCTCATGGGTGAGTTGTCTAAAAAAGTAAGTACAACTAGTCAGTACAACTAAATAGTGTGAATTACGTTTTCCACGTAATTCTCCAAGTTTAACTTGGGGGTGAACGGTCTCGACTTTAGTTGTTGAGGCAGGGGAAGCGGGCCGAGGAAGCCGGGATGATCTCGTAAACCATGAAACCTGTGCAAAAATAACTGCAGACAACAGTCGCAGTGATTTCGCCCTAGCTGCATAAGCTAGTACCGAATCCGTCAGCCCGGGCGCGCTCTCGTCCCGGAACCTGGCGTCGCTAGAGAGCTCTTCATCGAGATAGCG
>Ga0209084_1001592_pt1 | contig 18713 bp, 25 predicted proteins | sample C_130820_MF_Meta_FD_187309 | JGI IMG/M metagenome (GOLD analysis project Ga0209084, IMG submission 187309) | Freshwater microbial communities from Lake Croche, Canada to study carbon cycling - C_130820_MF_MetaG (SPAdes) (version 2) | ecosystem: Environmental > Aquatic > Freshwater > Lake...
CATAATAACCAGCAGCTTTAATTAGTTTTGAATATTGAGCGGGAGTAGTTATTGCTTCCAGTGCTGGAAGTTTACCTTCTTTCCTTCTTCTTTTTAACCAGTTAGCAAGTTCAATTGCTGAATCTTGCACACTGTTATAATGTGCGTAGTAATCACCTTCTTTTGCTGGAGAAGGCAAACCTTGTGTAGCAATTTTTTGCCCTACATATTTATAACCGAATGCATTATTATCAGTCAAAAACACTTTTGACTTGTAGTTACCGCTTTCAAATTGACTTTGTGCAGTTACAATTTTAGCCAACAATGGAGGTATATTTTGCCCGATTAAGGAAATATATATAATATCCTGATACATAATTTAATTATTATGGTCTTTCGCACTAAATAAACCAAGAGCAGTTAATACTCCTGTAATACCTTCAACAATTTGACCATTAAAAATTAAAGCAGCAGAAGTAATTAAAGCACCTAGTCCAGTTAAATTTGTTTTCCAGTTTAATAAATAGTTTTTCATATTAGTTGTTTTTATTTATGTCCATAATATACGATCTGAATAATAAGCTGGTGTATCTTTTATCAGCCTATATTTTTGATGTCTAATTTTATATAATCTTTTGCGTTCGTTTGCGTAATCCTTCCCGAAATGTCTTAAATACATGTCATAATCCATATATCCACTAGCTCCAATATCAGCAACTTTAACACCATTTTTATAAACGCTTAGTTTCTTTTTTTCATTGTTAGAAGGTTTGATCATAACCTTTAATTTCATAGCGTTTTGTAGTTGACGTTTTGAAGGAATGTACATATTATTTAGTTAAATAATCCAATTTGCCTTCTATTCTTGCTAATCGTTCGCTTATATCTTTATAGCTTTTTATATCTTCTTCAATCTTCATTAATCTAAAATTAGTAAGAAAATAATTTCCTATTAAAGCAACTAATGCTGGAATGATATAATTTAAAAATTCAAGCATTAATTACTTTTATTTTCAATCAATTCATCGTAATGATTAATTTTTTCCTCAATTTTTTCGATTGCAATTAATATTACTTTGATTTCTTCTAAGTTAGTAAGCTTACCTGAAGCAAAAGCCACTTGAACCACTTGTTTAAGTATGTTTAATTCTTGCATTATATTATAGGTGTTGGGGTTAAATTTAGTTGTGCAGCTATCCAATTCATGATCCAATTTGTTGAAAAATCATTTGCCAACCATTGAATATAGTCATCACCTACAATAGAAATATTACCAGTAATTAAAGTTGTGTAATTTTCATCTAATAAAGTATAATAAAACTTTGCTTCAGTTTCTAAGTTATCTTGAATTGAAATTGCATCTAAATAAATTGCTTCTTTTTCAATTCCGTTTTGCCAAATAAATGTTAAGTTAATTCTAATTTGTGCCATAATTATTATTTTAAGGTAATACAGGATTTAATAAAGCTAACCAATATTGAACACCATTAACCCATATTGGTAAATGATTTCCGCTTGTGGTATGTGCTCCAGTTCCTACTGTAGTAATCCATTCTTGTTGACCAGCTACTACCAATTTACGCCCGTCATTTGCTGTAGTTCCTATTAATACATTTTTATTACTTGTAATTGTGAATACTGGTGCAATAAAATCAACACTAAATCTATGTCCTTCACCAGCAAAATAATTGGAAAATGTAGACCCATAATTAACATAATTTGATGTATTAATTGCTAACCACAAAGAACCCGTTTTTCCTAATTCATAAACGTTATTTGTTGAAGGGTATATATCACCCGCAACAGTCATTAATCCAGCACTTGGAGTAGTTGTACCTATCAATACTTTAGATGCTAAATAATTGTAATCATTTATTCCAGCCTGATAAATTCCCCAGCGATTTGTAACAGTAGTACTTCCGCTGAATTGTTGGCTACTATTAATTAACAATTGATAATTATTAACAATTCTTAAAGCACTACCAGCAGTAGCCTTAATACCATTAATAACCATTCCAGCATAATGGGTTATGTTAGTCCCACCCAAACCAGTGTACTCTGAAATACTTTGCAATGGTGAAAGTGCAAAAATGCCGCTATTTTGCGTAAGTGTAATTGTACTATCAGCGGTTCCATTATCTGTAATAGTATTTTTGTTCAATCCAGCACCAGCATAAATTAACCCACCAGTAGCATTTCCAATAGATGCAACATTATTACAAGTTAATGTTAATTGATTTATACTAGCTGAAGGATCACCAGTAGTAATATTTGTATTCAATGTTATTGAAAAATCATTTCTAACAATACTACCAATATTAGCTGCAGAATCTGTAAACAAACGGAATGAGCTATATCCAAATACGTCTAACGTTGCATTATTTGGAGTAATTGAAGGAAGACCTATGTAAACAATATTATTGTTAGTGCCTGTTAGTTTGGTTCTTCCCAATACTTCAAGAAGAAAACCAGTTGTTAATGCTCCAGTAGCACCAGCAAAAATTCCCTTGGTGGTTGTGTTGCCATTGGTAGTAGTTTGTTCAAGGTTTTGCGTTGCACCAGTTGCGGATACAACTTGCCAAGATGAACCGTTATCACGATACAGCACTAAAGTATCTGTCGATACAAATAATCTTCCAGCCTGTCCGGCTGCTGGGCGGTTTGCAAAAGTATTGCTATTTAGGGAAGGTGAACCGAACTGATTTAAAACACTTGAATCACGAAAAATTCTAGCCATTATGCGTAAAGTTTACGGATTACAGTTAATGAATTGTTAGTACTTATTGAAGTTGAAAAGTTAGCTTGATATATAGTTGTATCTATTTCGTTAACATTTCCTTCAATAGTAAGTTGTTGACCTTGGTTTAAAACTACTCCACTTATATTAACATCATTTGAACCATAATTAATAAAAGTTATGGTGTTGCAATCACTCGAAATATTTGCTGTTGTTGAATACTGTTTGACTTCAACATAATATCTAGTGTAAGGACGTCCAGCTTTATTAATTGTGTTTTGAGCTTCGTATTTTTGACGATCTGTTAAGGGTTGCGGGAAGCTAATTTTTGGCTCCGTTGGTGCCTGATATTGCTTCATTAATGGGGGTGTTTGTGCCATTGTTTATATTTTAAAGGTCAAAAAGAAATTATACGTATAGATAACCCGCTCCAAGATCACCAAGCTTTTTTCGCTTTGCCGCTTTTTTTTGAACAGCAGCTTTTTTTACTTTAGCTGATTTTGGATTTAGGGTAAAAGGTACATTTTGAACTGGTTTAAAAATGCTTTGCAATCTATCTAGTGTAACCGCAACTGGTTTAATAGTTTTTGCTGGATTGTATGAATATGGCATTACATACTTTTGAACTGGTGGAAGCTCCCTTTCGCGTGGTGGTGGTGGTGCTTCGTTGTCCTTTGGTTCAGCTGGTTCAGTTTGTTCAGTACCTTTTTTCTTTTGTGTATAAAAGTAATATCCAAGTCCAGCCGCAATTGCCAATATAAACAAAGATTGCTTTTTCATTATTTTAAATTTTTTACTATTTGATAAATAACGTTCATTTCGTCATCATTTAATCCCGCTCTATTATTATATAAAAATGCTGCATATTTTGCACCGTTTTTTAGATCGTTGATTAATTCACTATCAAACAATTCACCATATACTTTAGAAAGCCAAGATACTTGCGTTTTATATTGCAAACTTCGAAACACTTTATATATTGCTCCGACGTCATCCCCTAACAAACTACCACTTACCGCCTTATTTAATATTCTAGCCAATTGTTCAGCATATACACGTTTCAATAAATGTGCAGCTTTTACAGTCTTGTAAAACGTTGGTGAAAATGCACTAAAAGGATCAACTTGTGCCTTTTGAGCTTGTTGTTCCTGTTCGCTTTGTTCAGGTGTTTTTTCAATTCCAACTTTTTGTAAAATTGGTTTAATTACAAGAAAATAAACACCAACTGCAATTCCTAAACGAAATAATATATCCTGGTTCTGTTTGTTCATACAATTATTTAAGCATTCCTAATAACCATTTGTATTGTTGTGGGTTATCAATACTCATTTTTGCAAGTATTAAAAGGCTATCTCCTAGATTTGGTGTTGATTGGGATAAAACTTCAATAGCTTTATCAATTTTTTGTTGTTCTGTTGGTTCTTCGCTTATTCCGTTGATTGCTGGTTGCATTTTGATTGGTTGTTGTTGTTGGGGTGCAAATTTGTTTATTATTCCTGTAATGGCTCCGACCGCTGCCATAACTAAAGCATTCATTACTTCAGGGTTGCTGGTCAATGCTCCTATGATTGGGTTCTTTTCTTCTTCTTCTTCGTCGGTTCCTTCCATTGTTTCAACCTTCATTCTTAAAGCTTTTAATTCAGCTAAGATTTCAGCTTGTTGGCTTTGTTTTTGTTCGTATTGAACCGCTTTATCACTTGTTAAGTACATTCCTTCCAAGTTTAATCTAAAATTTATAGAATAATCAGCGGGAGTTTTATCTTTTATTCCTCCCGCTGGTATATTTTCATATAATTTCAAAGTGTAAACTGCATTACTTCCTTTGTTTAATGTAAATAAAAATTTTCGTAACAAATCTGAAGCTTCATATATATCTTCATAAATTTCTTCTTCACTTCTAGGATTTTTAAATAATAAACTTTTTCCAGCTGAAGCAAAAACTGCAAAATATGGAACTTTATTATTTTCAAAAGCTTCAATAATATTATCTATTCCAGTAAATTGAACGCTACTCATTTTTATTTAATTAAAAGTCAAAAAGAAATTAAGAATAGTAAACACCAACCAAAACCGAAGTATTGCTTCCAGTCGCTGGAGCCGCTGTAAATTGGATATAAGACTTAGACCATTGAACTTGCTGACCGTTAAAAGTTTTAACACCGAAAACGCTTGGAGCTGATGCGGTATTAACTGTAGTAGGTGCAACGTTTGAAGCCACTGGGTTTAATAAGTTTAACGGTATGCGGTTTACACTTTCCCTATCATCATAGTAAAGCACTAGAAAACCCGTCGCCATAACTGCGTTGGTTATATTTCCGTTGTTACTCAAAATTGATGCTGTAACAGTGTTTATATTATATACTTCCAATTGTTGCAAAGAAACGAATCTTAATTGCGGTTGATCGTTAAAATAAAAGCGGGTGGCTGTTGAAGAAGCAGCTATAACGCACTCTATAAATTCGTACTTAATAATTTTTTGCATTTGCTTTACATTTAAGCTTTAAAAATAGGGCTTCTTTAATCATTACGATAGGCTTCACCCGTTCCATATATTTTACATAACTAGTTATTAATCAACTATCTAACGCTTGTTGCATTTTGCGCTAAAATACCTCTGAACACGCAAACAATTCTACCATAAGTAGGAATATTTGCAATAGCCGAAGGCAAGTTAATTGAAACTTGGTTATTCTTAGATCCAACTAAAACCAAATTAGGTTCAACTGGGTAAAATCCGTTTTCGCTAAAATCAACCTGTGACATATTAGTAGTTTGTCCAGTTGCAGCAATTTGCTGAGTTTGCGGAACAAAAAAGTGACGCTGAATATCCCATCCCGTAAGTATCTGGCGGTTATTTACTACGATTTGCATATTACCATTATACAAAGTGTACAATGATTTAGCAATAGCAGCCGAAGTTGCAATTTGACCGTCATTAAAAGTTTGTGGAATCCATTCTGTATCAGTTGTAGATGTTGGAGCGCCCCAACCAATATAAATTCCGCTAACCACAAAAGCATCTTGAAGTTGTAAGAGCTGTGAAGTATTATATGAACTATTAGCACCATTTTGGTTGTCGTTTACCAAAATAGGAATATGATATGAAGTTGTTGAAGTACTCATTTGTACTTCACTTCTCAAATATGATTGACTCAATACCGTTGCACTGGTTGACAAACCAGCTGCATCAACTAATTTTCTCGCATTATTAAAGACTTCGCGTTGTCCAATTTGTGTTGCCATTTTTTTAAAATGTTATTTGTTTTTAAAATTTAATTAATAATCTTCTTCGTCCATACCAGCAATAACGCTCATATTATCTTCAGAATAACCAGCAATTACACTAAGATCGTCACCAGCCATAACCGAAACACTCATAGTGTCTTCAAGTCCAGCAATAATTCCAGTAGATTGAACTAAACCAAGTCCACCCGCTGTAATCATACCCAATCCAATTGATTTACCCATTGGACCTTTAACCAATTTAGGAAAGAAATAACCTAATGCTAAAACACCAGCATTTTTAACATTTGGCTGTAATGTTGAAAACATTGGAATTTTATCTGTTGTGGTAACAAATCTTGCAGCAACAGCTCCGCCAATAAGACCAGCCGCTTCCATTAACATTCCTGAACCAGTAGCACCCATACGACGGCGTTTTTTTGGTGTATGGTGTTTTTTGTGAGATTTACGTTTTTTGTGATACATTTTTTGAATTTTTAAATATGTGAAAATTTTGAAACCTTTAAAGTGCCTTTTAGATTGTGCATTTTTTTAAACGCTGAAGCTAGTTTTTTGGCTTCCATTAAGCTAGTAGTTTTGAAACGTTGTATAATGGTTTTTCCGTTGGAAGAATACACTGCCAAAAATGATTCAGACAATTTTCCAATAGACTTTTGCAACATATGTTCGTGCTGCAATTCATCCAATTTATTAGCTGCATTTTTAACTTTATGTGATGCAGTTAATATAACCCTTTCAGTTATTTTTGGTGTAGCTTTTCTTTTTTTAGTTGAACCAACTTTAACTGTTTTTTTTGCTGTACCAACTTTTTTTCCAGCTGCCATTCTAATGGCTTCTATATGTGTAAGTTTTGGGTTGGCTTTTTTTAACTTCTTTGCATCCGCTTGAAGTTTTTTTAATCTATCAATATTTTTTTTCTGTCCAGCTGTCATATTAACGTTTTTTCTTGGTTAGTAAATAGATAGCAACACCACCAGCAATAACAAACGGTAAATAATTCATTTTAGGTTTCATTTCTTGCACTGGTGCAACAATTGCTTTATTTTCTAGTGTGTTCACAGCTTCTGTAAGTTCTTGCTCCCCTTGTTCTTGCAAAGTATCAACTTTATCTGTGATCTTAGTTATTGCTTTACGTGCTGTATTTGCTAGTACTTTTTTTCCCGCGTTGGCAATTTCAGCTGGATCAATTCCTAAACTTTTTAAAAATGTTCCAACCTTTATAAGAATTGGAGCCGCAGCCGCTGCAATGGATGCAGTAGATACAACACCCATTTGTCCGTCATCATATCCTAAAATACGTTTTTTCTTTGCTCCTTGCTCTACCTTACGCAATAGTTCGTTGGTATTGCCACCAAGACCGCTCCAAAAATTATTAGTCTTATCCTTATTGTCTGTAAAGGCTTTTTGCAATTTTGTAGCAAGTCCCATAAAATTTAAACCAACCAACAACAAAAAGCTTCCACGTGCTGGAGCAAGTGCAATTTTTAAAACAATTTTTTTCTTTGCTAGTGGTGGTGGAGCTGGAAGTCCCTTTGCTTTTGCTTCATCTACACTTTTGTTGTATGCTTTTTTTGCTTTTTGGCTCCCGAACAAACCAACTTGCGTCCCTGAGATGCTGTATAGTGGCATTTTGTAATCTATTTTATGATAATATGTTTTTTTGTTGTTGAATGTGCTTAATACTGGATCAATCCAAATTTCATTACCGTTGTCATCAATTGCGACCGAAAAAACGTGATGCGGTATTTCGTCAAGTAACTTATAAGAAGCGAAACGATAAACTATTTTATTTTTAAACTTTCCTTTACGCTGGAGTGAATTCAAAACCCCATTTATAAACAATGCGTAATTTTTACAGTCATTTTTGGCTAGAGTGAGAATAGCCGTTGGACTCATTATTTTTTGTTGACTCTCACTTTCAATATGATACTTTATGTTTTTCTTTAAGAAGTTCCAAATTTTGTTGCAAGTGCTTTTAAGGTCACCAGTCCAAAAATAGTCGCTTATTTTATGGTATTCACCCGCATAAATTTTGTGAGCTGCTAATATACTTTTTATAATGTCGTTTGTTCCCTGGTCGTTAACAATAACTTTTTTATTGTTCCCGTATGGATTAAGACGACCTATTAAAGTTGATTTTAACAAATTTCAAAATTTTAATAAAGTTATAGCGAAATTTTTAAAATTATCAAAAAAAAATTTTCAAGGTCAAAAAAATTGGAAATAAGATGTTTTGACGTAGGTCAATAGGGGTGTTTAGCTTTGTGCTTATAGCCAAAGCTAACCCCCGAAACTCATATATCCAAAAAAAAAGCGAAGTATTTCTTTTTGACCTTTAAAAATACATAGTTTCTAAACGTTAACTGCATAAAAAAACCACCATTAATGGTGGTTAAAACAGTGAGAACAATGAGATTTCTTAATGAGATATCATTATATAACTTTACTTTTTTATAATTTCATTTTTCCGTTAATGTGCTTTTTTAATAATACTCTTATTAATTGTGAAATTTGATAATCATTTTTAATACAGTAATCTCTTACTTTATTGTAAAAATCTTTATCTACCCATACACAAAATTTTTTGTCTTTTAGCAAATCTTTTTCTAAATTTTCCATAATTATAAATTTACACGTTTAATAAATTGCCTTGTTTCTTTATCGTAAAAGTTTACATAACTAGCACCAACTTTACGACCATAATCTAAAAATCTTGTTTCGCTCCCAATGTTGCGAAGCTTCCAAACTGTTTTGTTATCAGGAAAAAAAAGAATAGCTGTTTTTAATTTTTCTGCCATTTATTACTATATTTGAATTGAAAAAGAAATAAACACCCTTCTTTAAAACCTTGCAAAAGTTTTACTGAAGGGTGTTTTTTTTAGAATATTTTAATTTTTTCTTTTAAAGGAATACCATGTTTATCTGTTACATTTTCACATAAAATAATAATTTCATATTCTTCTAAAAACCATATATTTTTTTTAATAAATAATTCTTTTGCTCTCTCTTGTGATTTTGCTACAATGTGTGCTATAACGTCATCGTGATTAAAAGAACATCTAACTTGGTAAGTATTCATTTTAATTTGTTTTTTAAGTTTTTAAAAAAATCAATAATTGCAAATACTGGAACCCAAATAAATATTATTGCAATAGTTTTTACATAATTGTAGAATACGATCTTTTTTAAATTAATTTTCATTTTTTTTATTTTTAAAAAATTTTGTTTTTAATTGTTTTTATTAATTCAAGAATCATTACTAAAATACATCCACTAATTAATCCTAAAATAAAATACATACTTTAATTTTTACGATTATAAAATTCACCGCTTTTATGAATTGTGCCTTCTTCAATCCATTCTTTAACTATTTTTTTCGCTGTTGAAATTCCCTTTCCTAACCTTTCAGCTAATGCTTCAGTCAATTGCTTATATGTTACTGGTTCTAAAAACAATATCCGTAATAGTGCATCTTTTTCTAGTCCATATATAGAATTTTCAACTTTGCTTCCTTCAGACGTTTCCACCCAATGACCGCCAACATTATGTACGCTTATGGGGGAAAAATCTTCGCAGCTCCGTAAGTATTGCGGCTTCATTGTCATTATGTTATTTTCTTTTTCAATGATTATTACACTTTGACTTTTACGGTCCAAGAAGCTTCCTAAATGTCCTAGAGAAAGTTTATCTTTTTTGCCTAGATGAAGAACCACCATTACTAGCATATTGTAATTTTTAGTAATCTTCTTGAGCCATTGCATTACTAAATTACATTCTACAATATTGTTAAAGTCGTTAACAAGATCAAGAACACCGTCAATAATCAAACATCCTATTTCGCCATTTTCTCGCAAGTAAGTATTGATAAGATCTATTACTTCGCTGGGTGAATCTTCGCGGCAATTATACAAGCTTAAATTTTCAGGTAAACTATTACTACCAAGTTGATATTGTAACCTATTTACAATTTGGTAAAAATCGTATTCGCTGCCTTCAGTATCAAAATAGGCTATCTTGTTTTTATTACTAGGTAGTGAAATTTTCATTCCAAAAATATCATAGTTAGTAAAAGCTGAAACAATGCTGGAAGTGATGAAAAGGCTTTTCCCAGCTTTAGGAAGTCCCTGGAAACAAACTAAACTTTGTTTGCTTCCAATTGGGTTTCCTTTAATGGTTAAAATAGGTGGTTCTTTTGGGGGTTGATAGTTTGGCTTTGCTTTTCGTTGTTGGAGTTTTTCATTCACATTATAATATTGGATTGTTCTTCTTTTTCCCAGTTAAAAAATGTATTTGCTATTCCATAACAATTTTCAATTAATTCTAAAACTTCTATACTATTCATTTTAGTATCAATAAATTTTAAAAATAAATCAGCAGCTAATTTTTCTTTTTTTGTAATTCCAAACGCAACAATAAGTTGCCCAAATTGATCTTGCACTGGTGAAGTGCTGAAATACGGGGTTTCGCTGTTTTTGATTTGTTTGTTCATAATAAATCGGCTTGTTTTTTTAATTTTTCGTTTAAGTAAAAGTTAATCGCAGCCCTGACCAATTGGCTAACTGGAATTTGCAATTGATTTGCAAACTTTAATAAATTTTCCTTTTGTGGTTTGGTTACTGGTACCAAAACTTTTTCTGAGTAAGTACGCATACAATTATAGTTATTGAATAAAAAATGATTAAGAAAAAAAATAGCAACCCTATAAAAAAGGTTGCTAGTATGTAAAGAAGTAATTTAATCAGCTTCATTTGCTATTCTTAATTTGATATATTCCAATGTTTTTACATTTAATAATGTAATAGAAAAACAGTGTATAAAAACAGAGAATAAAAGTTGATTACCACTTGGTGTATAAAAAGTAATTCGATGTATGTCGTTTGGTTCAACCACATCAACGCTAACATAATTTTCACCTAAATAAATTGGCAAATTGAAGGCATAGGTTTTTTTGTTGTAAATAATCATATTATTTTGTTTTAATGTGTTTTTTAACAGAATGTAAAAATTTTTGTGTAGGTTCTTTTTCGTTATGAAATAGGTTATCTATTAGTTGACTATCAGTTGTGTAAATAGTCCATTGCTTACCATTGTTTGTAAATGATAACCACCATTTACCATAACCTTTCATTCCATGTGTAAAATTGCTTAATGATAATTTTTGATTCATATTTGTTGTTATTGATTGTTTAACAAATATATATAAACTTATATAACAAAGTATAATCTATTTACGAAAACGTTTTCGTAACATATAAGCATAAAAAAACACCGTGTAAAAACACGGTGTACCAATCTTAATAGAACCCAACAAATAATAACCTTTACTATTTACGCTTTATGAAAAAAAAAATTGCTGCAATTATAATTAATCCAGTTAATCCTGTAATAGGATCAATTTTTAAGCTATTGAAAATTTTTGTAATACCCTTAGTATAAGTGTTTTCACTTGCACCATAATAACCAGCAGCTTTAATTAGTTTTGAATATTGAGCGGGAGTAGTTATTGCTTCCAGTGCTGGAAGTTTACCTTCTTTCCTTCTTCTTTTTAACCAGTTAGCAAGTTCAATTGCTGAATCTTGCACACTGTTATAATGTGCGTAGTAATCACCTTCTTTTGCTGGAGAAGGCAAACCTTGTGTAGCAATTTTTTGCCCTACATATTTATAACCGAATGCATTATTATCAGTCAAAAACACTTTTGACTTGTAGTTACCGCTTTCAAATTGACTTTGTGCAGTTACAATTTTAGCCAACAATGGAGGTATATTTTGCCCGATTAAGGAAATATATATAATATCCTGATACATAATTTAATTATTATGGTCTTTCGCACTAAATAAACCAAGAGCAGTTAATACTCCTGTAATACCTTCAACAATTTGACCATTAAAAATTAAAGCAGCAGAAGTAATTAAAGCACCTAGTCCAGTTAAATTTGTTTTCCAGTTTAATAAATAGTTTTTCATATTAGTTGTTTTTATTTATGTCCATAATATACGATCTGAATAATAAGCTGGTGTATCTTTTATCAGCCTATATTTTTGATGTCTAATTTTATATAATCTTTTGCGTTCGTTTGCGTAATCCTTCCCGAAATGTCTTAAATACATGTCATAATCCATATATCCACTAGCTCCAATATCAGCAACTTTAACACCATTTTTATAAACGCTTAGTTTCTTTTTTTCATTGTTAGAAGGTTTGATCATAACCTTTAATTTCATAGCGTTTTGTAGTTGACGTTTTGAAGGAATGTACATATTATTTAGTTAAATAATCCAATTTGCCTTCTATTCTTGCTAATCGTTCGCTTATATCTTTATAGCTTTTTATATCTTCTTCAATCTTCATTAATCTAAAATTAGTAAGAAAATAATTTCCTATTAAAGCAACTAATGCTGGAATGATATAATTTAAAAATTCAAGCATTAATTACTTTTATTTTCAATCAATTCATCGTAATGATTAATTTTTTCCTCAATTTTTTCGATTGCAATTAATATTACTTTGATTTCTTCTAAGTTAGTAAGCTTACCTGAAGCAAAAGCCACTTGAACCACTTGTTTAAGTATGTTTAATTCTTGCATTATATTATAGGTGTTGGGGTTAAATTTAGTTGTGCAGCTATCCAATTCATGATCCAATTTGTTGAAAAATCATTTGCCAACCATTGAATATAGTCATCACCTACAATAGAAATATTACCAGTAATTAAAGTTGTGTAATTTTCATCTAATAAAGTATAATAAAACTTTGCTTCAGTTTCTAAGTTATCTTGAATTGAAATTGCATCTAAATAAATTGCTTCTTTTTCAATTCCGTTTTGCCAAATAAATGTTAAGTTAATTCTAATTTGTGCCATAATTATTATTTTAAGGTAATACAGGATTTAATAAAGCTAACCAATATTGAACACCATTAACCCATATTGGTAAATGATTTCCGCTTGTGGTATGTGCTCCAGTTCCTACTGTAGTAATCCATTCTTGTTGACCAGCTACTACCAATTTACGCCCGTCATTTGCTGTAGTTCCTATTAATACATTTTTATTACTTGTAATTGTGAATACTGGTGCAATAAAATCAACACTAAATCTATGTCCTTCACCAGCAAAATAATTGGAAAATGTAGACCCATAATTAACATAATTTGATGTATTAATTGCTAACCACAAAGAACCCGTTTTTCCTAATTCATAAACGTTATTTGTTGAAGGGTATATATCACCCGCAACAGTCATTAATCCAGCACTTGGAGTAGTTGTACCTATCAATACTTTAGATGCTAAATAATTGTAATCATTTATTCCAGCCTGATAAATTCCCCAGCGATTTGTAACAGTAGTACTTCCGCTGAATTGTTGGCTACTATTAATTAACAATTGATAATTATTAACAATTCTTAAAGCACTACCAGCAGTAGCCTTAATACCATTAATAACCATTCCAGCATAATGGGTTATGTTAGTCCCACCCAAACCAGTGTACTCTGAAATACTTTGCAATGGTGAAAGTGCAAAAATGCCGCTATTTTGCGTAAGTGTAATTGTACTATCAGCGGTTCCATTATCTGTAATAGTATTTTTGTTCAATCCAGCACCAGCATAAATTAACCCACCAGTAGCATTTCCAATAGATGCAACATTATTACAAGTTAATGTTAATTGATTTATACTAGCTGAAGGATCACCAGTAGTAATATTTGTATTCAATGTTATTGAAAAATCATTTCTAACAATACTACCAATATTAGCTGCAGAATCTGTAAACAAACGGAATGAGCTATATCCAAATACGTCTAACGTTGCATTATTTGGAGTAATTGAAGGAAGACCTATGTAAACAATATTATTGTTAGTGCCTGTTAGTTTGGTTCTTCCCAATACTTCAAGAAGAAAACCAGTTGTTAATGCTCCAGTAGCACCAGCAAAAATTCCCTTGGTGGTTGTGTTGCCATTGGTAGTAGTTTGTTCAAGGTTTTGCGTTGCACCAGTTGCGGATACAACTTGCCAAGATGAACCGTTATCACGATACAGCACTAAAGTATCTGTCGATACAAATAATCTTCCAGCCTGTCCGGCTGCTGGGCGGTTTGCAAAAGTATTGCTATTTAGGGAAGGTGAACCGAACTGATTTAAAACACTTGAATCACGAAAAATTCTAGCCATTATGCGTAAAGTTTACGGATTACAGTTAATGAATTGTTAGTACTTATTGAAGTTGAAAAGTTAGCTTGATATATAGTTGTATCTATTTCGTTAACATTTCCTTCAATAGTAAGTTGTTGACCTTGGTTTAAAACTACTCCACTTATATTAACATCATTTGAACCATAATTAATAAAAGTTATGGTGTTGCAATCACTCGAAATATTTGCTGTTGTTGAATACTGTTTGACTTCAACATAATATCTAGTGTAAGGACGTCCAGCTTTATTAATTGTGTTTTGAGCTTCGTATTTTTGACGATCTGTTAAGGGTTGCGGGAAGCTAATTTTTGGCTCCGTTGGTGCCTGATATTGCTTCATTAATGGGGGTGTTTGTGCCATTGTTTATATTTTAAAGGTCAAAAAGAAATTATACGTATAGATAACCCGCTCCAAGATCACCAAGCTTTTTTCGCTTTGCCGCTTTTTTTTGAACAGCAGCTTTTTTTACTTTAGCTGATTTTGGATTTAGGGTAAAAGGTACATTTTGAACTGGTTTAAAAATGCTTTGCAATCTATCTAGTGTAACCGCAACTGGTTTAATAGTTTTTGCTGGATTGTATGAATATGGCATTACATACTTTTGAACTGGTGGAAGCTCCCTTTCGCGTGGTGGTGGTGGTGCTTCGTTGTCCTTTGGTTCAGCTGGTTCAGTTTGTTCAGTACCTTTTTTCTTTTGTGTATAAAAGTAATATCCAAGTCCAGCCGCAATTGCCAATATAAACAAAGATTGCTTTTTCATTATTTTAAATTTTTTACTATTTGATAAATAACGTTCATTTCGTCATCATTTAATCCCGCTCTATTATTATATAAAAATGCTGCATATTTTGCACCGTTTTTTAGATCGTTGATTAATTCACTATCAAACAATTCACCATATACTTTAGAAAGCCAAGATACTTGCGTTTTATATTGCAAACTTCGAAACACTTTATATATTGCTCCGACGTCATCCCCTAACAAACTACCACTTACCGCCTTATTTAATATTCTAGCCAATTGTTCAGCATATACACGTTTCAATAAATGTGCAGCTTTTACAGTCTTGTAAAACGTTGGTGAAAATGCACTAAAAGGATCAACTTGTGCCTTTTGAGCTTGTTGTTCCTGTTCGCTTTGTTCAGGTGTTTTTTCAATTCCAACTTTTTGTAAAATTGGTTTAATTACAAGAAAATAAACACCAACTGCAATTCCTAAACGAAATAATATATCCTGGTTCTGTTTGTTCATACAATTATTTAAGCATTCCTAATAACCATTTGTATTGTTGTGGGTTATCAATACTCATTTTTGCAAGTATTAAAAGGCTATCTCCTAGATTTGGTGTTGATTGGGATAAAACTTCAATAGCTTTATCAATTTTTTGTTGTTCTGTTGGTTCTTCGCTTATTCCGTTGATTGCTGGTTGCATTTTGATTGGTTGTTGTTGTTGGGGTGCAAATTTGTTTATTATTCCTGTAATGGCTCCGACCGCTGCCATAACTAAAGCATTCATTACTTCAGGGTTGCTGGTCAATGCTCCTATGATTGGGTTCTTTTCTTCTTCTTCTTCGTCGGTTCCTTCCATTGTTTCAACCTTCATTCTTAAAGCTTTTAATTCAGCTAAGATTTCAGCTTGTTGGCTTTGTTTTTGTTCGTATTGAACCGCTTTATCACTTGTTAAGTACATTCCTTCCAAGTTTAATCTAAAATTTATAGAATAATCAGCGGGAGTTTTATCTTTTATTCCTCCCGCTGGTATATTTTCATATAATTTCAAAGTGTAAACTGCATTACTTCCTTTGTTTAATGTAAATAAAAATTTTCGTAACAAATCTGAAGCTTCATATATATCTTCATAAATTTCTTCTTCACTTCTAGGATTTTTAAATAATAAACTTTTTCCAGCTGAAGCAAAAACTGCAAAATATGGAACTTTATTATTTTCAAAAGCTTCAATAATATTATCTATTCCAGTAAATTGAACGCTACTCATTTTTATTTAATTAAAAGTCAAAAAGAAATTAAGAATAGTAAACACCAACCAAAACCGAAGTATTGCTTCCAGTCGCTGGAGCCGCTGTAAATTGGATATAAGACTTAGACCATTGAACTTGCTGACCGTTAAAAGTTTTAACACCGAAAACGCTTGGAGCTGATGCGGTATTAACTGTAGTAGGTGCAACGTTTGAAGCCACTGGGTTTAATAAGTTTAACGGTATGCGGTTTACACTTTCCCTATCATCATAGTAAAGCACTAGAAAACCCGTCGCCATAACTGCGTTGGTTATATTTCCGTTGTTACTCAAAATTGATGCTGTAACAGTGTTTATATTATATACTTCCAATTGTTGCAAAGAAACGAATCTTAATTGCGGTTGATCGTTAAAATAAAAGCGGGTGGCTGTTGAAGAAGCAGCTATAACGCACTCTATAAATTCGTACTTAATAATTTTTTGCATTTGCTTTACATTTAAGCTTTAAAAATAGGGCTTCTTTAATCATTACGATAGGCTTCACCCGTTCCATATATTTTACATAACTAGTTATTAATCAACTATCTAACGCTTGTTGCATTTTGCGCTAAAATACCTCTGAACACGCAAACAATTCTACCATAAGTAGGAATATTTGCAATAGCCGAAGGCAAGTTAATTGAAACTTGGTTATTCTTAGATCCAACTAAAACCAAATTAGGTTCAACTGGGTAAAATCCGTTTTCGCTAAAATCAACCTGTGACATATTAGTAGTTTGTCCAGTTGCAGCAATTTGCTGAGTTTGCGGAACAAAAAAGTGACGCTGAATATCCCATCCCGTAAGTATCTGGCGGTTATTTACTACGATTTGCATATTACCATTATACAAAGTGTACAATGATTTAGCAATAGCAGCCGAAGTTGCAATTTGACCGTCATTAAAAGTTTGTGGAATCCATTCTGTATCAGTTGTAGATGTTGGAGCGCCCCAACCAATATAAATTCCGCTAACCACAAAAGCATCTTGAAGTTGTAAGAGCTGTGAAGTATTATATGAACTATTAGCACCATTTTGGTTGTCGTTTACCAAAATAGGAATATGATATGAAGTTGTTGAAGTACTCATTTGTACTTCACTTCTCAAATATGATTGACTCAATACCGTTGCACTGGTTGACAAACCAGCTGCATCAACTAATTTTCTCGCATTATTAAAGACTTCGCGTTGTCCAATTTGTGTTGCCATTTTTTTAAAATGTTATTTGTTTTTAAAATTTAATTAATAATCTTCTTCGTCCATACCAGCAATAACGCTCATATTATCTTCAGAATAACCAGCAATTACACTAAGATCGTCACCAGCCATAACCGAAACACTCATAGTGTCTTCAAGTCCAGCAATAATTCCAGTAGATTGAACTAAACCAAGTCCACCCGCTGTAATCATACCCAATCCAATTGATTTACCCATTGGACCTTTAACCAATTTAGGAAAGAAATAACCTAATGCTAAAACACCAGCATTTTTAACATTTGGCTGTAATGTTGAAAACATTGGAATTTTATCTGTTGTGGTAACAAATCTTGCAGCAACAGCTCCGCCAATAAGACCAGCCGCTTCCATTAACATTCCTGAACCAGTAGCACCCATACGACGGCGTTTTTTTGGTGTATGGTGTTTTTTGTGAGATTTACGTTTTTTGTGATACATTTTTTGAATTTTTAAATATGTGAAAATTTTGAAACCTTTAAAGTGCCTTTTAGATTGTGCATTTTTTTAAACGCTGAAGCTAGTTTTTTGGCTTCCATTAAGCTAGTAGTTTTGAAACGTTGTATAATGGTTTTTCCGTTGGAAGAATACACTGCCAAAAATGATTCAGACAATTTTCCAATAGACTTTTGCAACATATGTTCGTGCTGCAATTCATCCAATTTATTAGCTGCATTTTTAACTTTATGTGATGCAGTTAATATAACCCTTTCAGTTATTTTTGGTGTAGCTTTTCTTTTTTTAGTTGAACCAACTTTAACTGTTTTTTTTGCTGTACCAACTTTTTTTCCAGCTGCCATTCTAATGGCTTCTATATGTGTAAGTTTTGGGTTGGCTTTTTTTAACTTCTTTGCATCCGCTTGAAGTTTTTTTAATCTATCAATATTTTTTTTCTGTCCAGCTGTCATATTAACGTTTTTTCTTGGTTAGTAAATAGATAGCAACACCACCAGCAATAACAAACGGTAAATAATTCATTTTAGGTTTCATTTCTTGCACTGGTGCAACAATTGCTTTATTTTCTAGTGTGTTCACAGCTTCTGTAAGTTCTTGCTCCCCTTGTTCTTGCATAGTATCAACTTTATCTGTGATCTTAGTTATTGCTTTTCTTGCTTGATTAGCCAAAACTTTTTTTCCAGCGTTGGCAATTTCTGCGGGGTCAATTCCCAAACTTTTCAAAAATGTTCCAACTTTTAAAAGTATTGGAGCCGCAGCCGCTGCAATGGATGCAGTAGATACAACACCCATTGAAGCATCATCATATCCTAAAATGCGTTTTTTCTTTGCTCCTTGCTCTACCTTACGCAACAATTCGTTTG